>Ga0268262_10000813_pt1 | contig 40589 bp, 29 predicted proteins | sample TergutNc150P3_FD_190354 | JGI IMG/M metagenome (GOLD analysis project Ga0268262, IMG submission 190354) | Nasutitermes corniger P3 segment gut microbial community from laboratory colony in Florida, USA - Nc150 P3 (SPAdes) (version 2) | ecosystem: Host-associated > Arthropoda: Insects >...
ATCAGAAAGTAATTTCCTCTTACCACAATCTGATAAATCCATACCTCTATTGGTATGCCTTCTCTGTATGCCTGCAACCGTGGCGAAAAAATGTATGTCCCGTTTGCTAATTTTGCCGGAGCCGCCGATTGTGCAGGAGCCGCCGGTTTTGCCGGTTGCGCCTGTTGTCCGCCAGTACCGCTTGCGGTGGTTGTTCCTGTCTGCGTCCGTGTACCGCTTGCCGTTGACGTACTGCCGGAAGAACCGCCTTTTGAGTTCATCAATGCGGTTATCGTTTTGCCGGCGTTAATGTTGAAGTTATTTTGCCCCTGCACTCGCGCGGATTGCACGTCAAGGGCGCGGATGGTAAAGCGGTAGCGTTCCGCAACCTGACTCACCCTGCCTGACACTATGGTCTGCGCCCCGAAAAATTTACCGACTTCCAAAGCTAGTTTGTCGTCCACTTCGCCTGACCATTGGAAGTTCTGCTCGCTTCGGATTAAATCCAACTGCTGGCGGTCTACCACTTCAAATATCTTGTCGTTCACCGCGTTGGCGATTAGCTCGTCAATGATGTAATCCGAAAGGGCGGTAGAGGCTGACTGGACGTTGAGTATAACAATTTTGCTCCCTTTGGGGATGTTTTCATTCAGATAGTCCGACGCATCGCGGATTGCCAAATCCAACTCGTCTTTCTGGCTTGCCTTCGGGCCGCTTGTGCAGCCTGTTACCAGAAAAAGCGCGGCAATGAAAGCCGCAAGTTTTATTGTTTTCATTATGTTTCCTCCGATGTCAAAGTAATTAGGAATGAGGAATGAGGAATAGCAATATTGGCAACCCCGTTCTGCTAACCCCGCTTTATTCCTAATTCCTAACTCCTAATTCCTAATTTGTTATTCCCCCCAGTTCGCCATGCCGCGCTGGAGAATATCCTTCGCCATCTGAATAGTGATGTCGTACAGGGCCGAATCCTTTTTGACCGATGTTTCCAACGCCCGCGCTACCTGACGGTTCAGTTCCGTTTTGGGTATGGTGTACATTACATAGGCGGTGTATTCATCGCTGAATTCTTTCTTCTGATCGGGGTCGTAGCGGCGGCGCAGGCTCCACCAGTCCGCTTCGCGCTGCGCGCCGGAATAGCTGACGTTCACAATGGCGTTGATTACGTTGTCAATCTGCTGGCTGTATTCGCCGGAAGCGGATGACATGGTAGCCCCGCCCGATGACTGCGCCTGTCCCTGTACCCTGGCCTGATACTCGCTGGCGATTGTGGTGCGGAGCATCGCGCCGATTCTCTGCTGGGCGCTGAAGTTGTCCGCCCAGGTCAGAACGAATTGTTTGTTTACGCCGCTTTCCTCGCCGATGATGCAGTACTTGTCCTTAAACTGGGGCTGCGCCTGTACCGCCGATATGCCGTTGGCAGTGTAGTTTTTGATCCAGTCCGGCGTGGGAAGGTTCATTGAGGTTCCCTTGTTCTCCATTTCCACGACCCGCACTTTGGGCTTTGAGGCGCATCCTATCAGCGCCATGATTGTTATGACGGTGAGCGCCGCCAACGCTTGTTTTGAAAGTTTCATGTTGTACTTCCTTCCTAAAAAATTTTCTGCACACCCTGTACAGTTCCGCAACGCGGCTGTTGTGCAGGGCGATATTAAAACCCTTCGATGAAATCTTCTTCATCCGATAAAATCTTTCATCAAAAGGGCGTTAATCCAAAAGCGAATTGAGCCACGAGTCGAACTCCTGCGCGAATTTGCCCTCCTTAAACGAAGTCTCGGCGGCGCGGACGGCGAGGCGGCGGGCTTCGGACGCGCTGTTGGGGTGCGCTTTGCGGTCGTCCTCGGTGAAGGAAAAAACCGCCGCCCCCTGTCGGTTTTCCATTACCGCGTCAAGGTAATAGCGGCACGAGTTGACGTTCTGGGCAAGACCCTCAAAGCGGGCGTTTGCGCGTAACGTGTAATTGCCAATGTCCGGTTTACCGGACACTCCCTGCTCGTTTATTCTGAAACCTAAATCCCTGAAAAATGATCCTGCGGCGCGGGTGAGGAGGGTTTTGTCCTGTTGTTGTTCGGTGTCTATTACAATGCCGATGGTGATATGGGCGCTGCACTCAAGCATCTTTGTTTTGATGGCGTTTGCCCCGCCGTAGCCGGGTTTGCGGTTTACCGCCGTCGGGTCAAGCACTTCGAGTATGTTCTGAAAGTTGTCCGTTATCAGGGCTATGGCGTAGGCGAAGCTGAGTCTTGAATACACGTCGAATGTGTCCTGCTCTGGTATGGCGGCGGCATCGGCGAGAAGGCGGTTGATGGCGGCGGCGTTCTCCCTGATCATGCCGGAATACCGCGCGGAACATTCTCTGCGGTTCATTCGGGCGTTGACGTAAACGGTACGGTCTGGGGCCCTGTACACGTCAATCTGTACGCCGATTAGCCCTTTTACGTTGGTGCTGGTGTTCACGTCCTGCGAGAAACTTTTGCTTTCGTCAAAGGAGACGGTCTTTTTTCCGGCGGCGTCATTGACGATCTGGCTGAACCTTTGGGACGCTTGCGTCAAACTTGCTACGTCTGTTTTGAAAGCCCTTGCAAGCGCGTTCATCGCGGCGTTTTCGGCTTGGGGCTGGCTTGACCCGTTAGCCGCTACCGCGACCCAATCCTTTGCGGGGAACGCTTTGTTAAGGTCATTTACCCAGTTGGGGGCGGCTTGCGCTGTTGCCGGGGGCGGGCTGGCGCAGCCGAGCAGTACGAGGGCGGCAACCGCGCACACTGTTTTTAATCTGTTCTTCATTGTTTCCTCCAAATCTAAATAAAAAATAATAGGTAACAAATAACAAAGGTTAAGAGACTCGCTCTCTTCCATTGCTCATTGCTCATTTCTCATTGCTAATTGATTAATCCCATTATCAGCTTTGTGATATTCGCGCCGCTTCCGGCTGCCATTGTGCCGCCTGACAGGTACAACAGCCATTGAACCCATGACGGGGCTTTGTCCTGTACAAGTTTCGCGATGACCAGCATTATTATTGCCGAACCGCTTGTACCGCCTATGCGTGTACCGGCGCTTTTGCCGAATATGCCTCCAATCTTTGCGATATAGCCGATGACCGTGTTGATGATTGCCGTTACCGACCCTGGGCCTTGTATTTTGGGCGCTTTCAGGGAGGGGGTTTGTCCGCCGACCTTGGGCAGTGTTTTGGGTTCGGCGGCTTTGGGGGCTGGCGTTTCGGGGGCCGCTTTGGGCGCGGGTGTTTCGGGGGTTTGGGTTGCCGCTTTTGGCGTTTCCGTCTCGGTTTTGGAATCCGATGTATCGCTCCAGTCTACTAAATCCGCCCATGAATCACTCGAATCCTGCGCCCCTATGGGAGATAAAGGAAAGATAAGCGCAAGGCAGAGTATGGCGAATAAGGAAAGAAGAGCGGTTGGGAGTTTTATTATCCTTTGCCCTTTTTTGGGGTTTTTGGCTTTGTTTTTCCGCTGTTGGCTTTCATTTGCTCTGCGACTGAACGGTCGATAAAACCACGGATATAAGCTTGATCGGTAATGGGGAGGAGTTTGTACTTTTCTTCCACAGGCATTTTTGCCACTTTCGCCATGAATTCTTCTTTGTTCATTTCCGCACCTCTTTTTATACCGTAGTACTACAGTAATACAATACATTACTTGGTAATGTATTGTAACAAGGGGCAAAAAGTTAATCAAGCTGGCGGCGGTTGGGGTTTGTCCGTAAATCATCGTTTCTTGCGTGTTCATTCTTCTCTCCTCATTCATAATTACACCCAATAAAAACACAGCCCGGCTGACTGTTGGTCAGTTTACAGGCTGTGTTTTATCCATTACTTTTTCTCCGTAAACGAGCCGCTGATCGTAACATTCGCGGCAGGCATGGTGAAAGAATAGTATGTACTGCCGATTTGGGTGTCAGTTAGGGTTTGATAGTTAACAGAGCTGCCGTTACTCGTTATGCTGAGGCTTGCCAGTGTGTAGCCGTCATCGGCATTTATGAAAACATTTACGTTTGCTCCCGCTTCGGCGTTCCCGTCGGGATAGGTCGATATGCTGCCGCTGCCGCCTGTCGTTCCCGCCGATCCGGTATTTATCGTAATCTTGTAGTGTGCTGAACCGCCGCCGTCTCCGGGGCCGGGGGTTCCGCCGCCGGTGCTGCCGCTGGTAAACGAGCCGCTGATTGTAACATCCGATGACGGCATGGTGAAGAAATAACCGCCGCTGGTGTTTTGTTGGTAATTAACCGCTTTGTTGTTCGCATCCGTTACGCTGATTTTGTCCAATGTATAGCCCTGATTGGGGTATACGTTAATCGTAACGGTTGTATTTGCCTCGGCGTTCCCCTGAGGATTGGTTCTGATGGTTCCGCCGACTTCCGGGGATGAGTAAATATTTATTTTGTATTCAGACGGCTGTGGCGGTGTTGGCTCGCTGGTAAAAGACCCGCTGATCGTAACGTCAGAAGCGGGCATGGTAAAGAAGTAACCGCCGCTGGTGTTCTGTTGGACATTAACAGCATTGCCGTCAGCCCCATACGTTACGCTGATTTTGTCCAGCGTGTAGCCTTGATTGGGGTATACGTTAATCGTAACGGTTGTATTTGCCGCAACGTTCCCCTGAGGATCGGTCGTTATTCGTCCGCCGTTTGCTGTGTTTATTGTAATGGAAAATGACTCAGGTTTTGCTTCCTCTATCTTTCCAGCTAAAGCAGGCGCGGCTTCCTCAATTGCTTCCGCATAAGCGCTTCCGCTGCCCTCCGGCACGATTATGGTTTCCAGCGCGTTGCTGCCTTCAAAAACGTCATTAGCCATAACAGGCGGTTCTGCTGATACAAATACCACTACGACCAGCACGGTACAGTTGCTAAATGCGCCGGAGAGGATCTCGGTTACAGTATCCGGCAGTTTAACCGATGTTATAACATCATTATCCGCAAAGGCGTTTGCCCCGATGGTTGTTACTGTAACTGAACCGATTTTTGACGGAATAACGATTGTTTCCAGACCCTGGCCGTAAGGGGTAAGCCCGGTTATGGTCAATCCGTCTCCTCCCACAGACCTCGCAACGCTCCGAACAAACCGGATACTTGGCGAAGAAGATACGTTACCCGTAGTAAAGATATATTCCGCCGGTTCAACGTTAAGCGGAGCCGAATATGCAGAATCTTTGTAAACCTTGTCTCCGTTAGCCGCAAGCGCTCTGACCCTGATTGGATACACCTTCGGATCGAAGGTAAGAGCCTTGAGATCGTAGCTTACTGTGGAATCGGAAACCTGTTGTAATACGCCGCCAATGTCCAGCTCGTATTTATCCGCCCCCTGTACCGCGTCCCATTTAAGGTTAAACGCGGTTTTACCGGCATCGTCCACCCGTACATTTGCCGGTGCGGGCAAGGCTGTCTTGCCGTCGAGGCTGGGGATTGTTTCATTGTCGCACGCTATAGCGACAAAGCCGACGAGAGCGATTACGGCTAATACCTGCCATAAAATGTTATTGCTCTTTTTCATATTGTATACCCTCCTTGTGGTTGATATACTTAAAGCCCCTGGGGTAAACCACAGCCAAATAACATTTGGCGATCCGTCAAGATTAAGGTTTTAACCCCCAGGGCTTTATCTTCCTGATTAAAAATATATTCCGCCCCATAGTTTTTCCTATGGAGAGATGTTGCCAAGATATGGCGAAATGTTGCCTCTCTATTCCTCATTCCTCACTCCTCATTCCTAATTTTTTGAAGCGCAGTCTTTACAAGCGCCGCCGTGTTCTTTCTCCGCTATGTCGAAACAACCATCGCATACCCGCCTGCCGCAGACGGGGCAGAGGTTGAAATGCAAATGGGCTTCCAAATCCGCACTGTCAAAGGCGGCGCGGTGTTCGTTTCCCCACAGCATATTCAGCGCGTCCTCGTTTTCTATGACGGGGCTGCCTTCGCCCGTAAACGGTTGCGGGGGGCTTGTCCATTCCTTTCCGCATTTGTCGCAGAAAAAACTAAAAGAGAAGTTTCCGGAGTCGGAATGGTCGATTGATTTTTTCGTTAACGCTTTACGCAACATATCTAAAAAAAATACCACTTAAAATCGCGCTGTCTACCTGTAAAATTTTCAGGTTGGGGCTTTTTGGGGCTGGTAATATTGCTAGGTAGGGGGAAATTTAGACCCTAGTAAATTTACTAGTATTTCGTTCAAAACATTTTTGTATACGTGTGAAACAAAGAGCAATGAGCAAAGAGCAATTACCAAAGAGCAATGAGCAAAGAGCAATGAGCAAAGTTAAGAGACAACAATCTTCTCTTCCTTTGCTACCTGCTCTTTGCTCTTTGCTCTTTGGTTTGCTCTTTGCTCTTTGCTTTGCTCTTTGGTTTACTTGCTTACAAATTTGGCAAATAATTCCGCACGGCTTTGTATGCCGAGTTTGCGGTAGAGGTTTTGAATGTGAAAATTTACCCCTGAATAGGACAGTCCCAATTTATCGGCTATTTGCTTTGTGGGAAGGTCGGTCAGGAGCAGGTTGTATATTTCCATTTCCCTGACGGTGAGGTTTGTTAGCCCGAAGGATTGGAGTTTCTTCTGCGCTTTGTAGAGAAGCAAAACCAATGTAATGAATAAGGCGGCAAGTATTGTTCCCGCTATGACGATTACCAGCCTCATTTTTCTCATTTCTTTGAAATAGATGTTTTCCGGTATTATAACGGCGACAAACCAGCCGTTCTGGAGTTTCCGCGTGAAGGCTACGGACGCTTCGCCTTTATAATTTATTATTCTGTGTTCTAAAACAGGTATTCCCTGTTTTATGTTTTCCGCTATGGGTATAAAATCGCTGTTAATGTCTGTCATGTTTTTGCCCCATAACTCATTGTTGGGGTGGGCGAGTATGTCTAATTGGCTGTTCATCAGTATTCCGTATCCGCTGTGGGCGAAATGCGTATTGACTGCCAGTTCCCTTACCTTGTCCAGCACTATGTCAAGAGAGACTACTCCCAGCGGTTTATTGTCCGCTGTAAATATGCGGCGCGTGAATGTCATGGTTAATACGCCTGTTGCTACCGACAAATACGGCTCGGTAATTGCGATTTTTCCGTTTGCCGCTGCCGCCGCTTTGCACCAGGGGCGGGTTTGGGGTAAGAAGCCGTCGGGCGGTATCCAGCCAGTGCCGTCGTGGAATTTGCCGCCGAATACGTCAAAAACGCCGTATGCCCCTGTGGTGTATATGTTTAATTTTTCATCGAGGCTCATATAATTGGTTATGTCTGTTATGTACTTTGCTACCATCTGGTAACTTGTGCCCTGCAATATCATAAGCCTGACGGTTTCCGATAAATAGACGAGCATATTTTCCAATTCCTGTAAGTCTGACATGATGTTGAGTTCCGTGGTGTCCAGCGCGGTTTGCGCGTCGTCCATTATGTGTCTGCTTTCTATACTGCCCATGAACCATGAAGACAGGATTATCAAAAAGGCAAAAGCCAGTATTATAAACAGGGTGTATATAAACTCCTGACGGGAGAAAAGGCGTTTCATTCTATCCTTTATAATCATATTTTCCGCCTTTGACAAGGTTTCCTTGCTGTCCATTTCTGTCTTTTTACCGTAGTAATATAATATATTACATAGTAAATCTAAACAAGAAGCGGAGGGCTATGGCGAAATAGTGCCTTGTTATGGCGTTATGTTGCGTTTACGATAAAAAGGCTTGCAAATGAACAATGAACAATGAACAATGAACAATGACAAAAGAGCAAAGCTAAAGAGCAAAGAGCAGGTATCAAAGAGCAAAGGAAGAAAAGAGAGTTATATCTTAACTTTGCTCTTTGCTAATTGCTATTTGCTCTTTTGTATGGGGGTTTTTATGGAACTTGATTACCATTTCTACTTCAAAAACGAGTGCCGTCCGCTGGCTTCGCTTTCGCTTCACGAGGTTGCGAGTTTTGCGTGTCCCGCCGGGTTTGTCCTGCCTTTGGAAAAGCCTGACGCTTACGCTTTGTATTATGTGATTGATGGCAAGGGGGTTTACGCTGTGGCGGGGACGGAGTTTCCGGCAAGAAAAGGGGACATTTTTGCCATGTATCCGGGGGTGGGCGTTGAGTGCCGGGCCGATAAAAAAGAGCCGTGGGAGTTGGGCGGGGTGAGCTTTGACGGCGCGGACGCAAGGCTTCTGCTTAACGCTGCGGGGTTTGTACCGAAAAACCCTGTGCGGCATTTGGACGATTATTCTCAAGAAAATGTTATGCGATTTATTGAAGGGCTTTATGTGTTCCGTGATCAAAATCTTTTCGGGACTATTCAATCGACCGCCATTCTGTACGCTTTTATGTCGCTGTTGGTTAAGACCGCTTCATGGGATCAGACGGCTATGCCTCCGGGGTGGACGGGGGCTGTACACTTTCAGAAGGCTTTGCATTTTATCAATGATAATTATTCGCGGCCTATTACGGTTGACGATATTGCCGACCATGTGGCTTTGAGCCGGAGCCGCCTGTACCGTGTTTTTATGCAGCAGGTTTTTATGTCGCCTCAACAATATCTTACGGAATACCGTATGCGTGAGGGTATCAGGCTTTTGGAGAGGCGCGAGGGTTCTGTTAAGGAGATTGCCCTTGCGGTGGGCATGGAAGACCAGTTGCGGTTTTCAAAGATGTTCAAGCAGTATACGGGGAAAAGCCCTACGGATTATATGAAGCAATTAGGAATGAGGAATGAGGAATAGATCGGGAAGATGTTGGAAGGTTGTTTGAAAAAATGGAGAATTAACAAAAAATCGGATTGTTATCTGGTTTTTGGGAATTGACCGATTTGCGGGTTTGCTTCTATTATATTATTACTGTGAAATCTACTTTGCTGCGGAGGATAGAACGTCTCTTTGCCGATTTGGGCGTTAATCAAATGGATTTTGCCCGAAAAACGGGCTTTGGGCAGTCCTATATTTCACAGATTTTAAGCGGTAATAAATCCAGCCCTAGCGAGCGTTTCTATAGGACTGTAGGCAGGGAATTTAATGTCAATCCTGAATGGCTTAAAACAGGGAAAGGGAAAATTTATACTATGCCCGGTACTGACGGGGACGAAACCGCCGAAGTTTTTGCCAAATTCCGCCTTTTGCCGAAATCGGAACAAAGGCTTATCGAGGATATGATTAACGCTTTGCTGGTTAAGTCGATGAATGATGAAGAGTGAATTGCCTTGCAAATCTCTTGCCCTTGCTACGGATTTATTTCCCCATGAGGAATGGAACAAGGGCAACATTAAGCAAAGACTTTAAGAAAGGGTACAAACAAGGAGCCTCATTAGTTAAAGACCATACTGATATTCCTAATTCCTCACTCCTAATTCCTAATTTCCTATAACGGCGATTACTCTAAGATGTACGGATAAAAATGCCGATAATTGAAATGGAGATTGCTAGCTAATGGAAATTAAAAAAAACCAGTCAAACCGTCAAATGGTCTCTTACGGGAGCTTGAATGACGGAAATATCTCCTTTTTATTCTCCGATAACGACCTTGAAGTACGCGCCGATTTCCTTCCGCCGCTTATGAACGGGACGCCCCTGAATATCAAGATAGTTACCGATATTCTGGAAAGCGTCAATCTGGTTTACGGCGTCCGCTGGGACGTGATTAAGCAGGCCCTGGACGAATGTAACGCGAGCCGCCGCCAGATAAGGGACGTTTTGATAGCGGTCGGCGAAGCCGCCAAAGTGGAGATTGCCGAGTATTACGAGCTAAACCACATATTCAATACAAAACCCGAACGGAAAAGCGACAGTAATGAAAAAATTGACTACAGGGATATATCGCCGTTCACCATCGTGAGAAAAGGGCAGTCGCTGGCGAGCCTCAAGCCCCGGAAACAGGGAAAGGAAGGGATGACCGTCCGCGGCACGCCGATCCCTTACGCGAGCATAAGCCCCGAAGGCGTAACAGGCGGGAACAATACCCGTATCGAGGGGAATTCGATAGTCGCGGCCATCCACGGGCAGCTCATTATCGAGAACAAAACAATCCTGAATGTCCAGGACACCCTTATTATCAAAGGCGGGGTTGACTACAGCACCGGAAATATCGTTTTCCCCGGCGACGTGATCATAAACGGGACGGTCTCGGACGGTTTTAAAATATTCGCGGGCGGTTCGCTGACCATAAAACAAACCCTGGACCTTACAAGAGTGGTAACCAAGGGGGATATAATTGTATCCGGCGGGATAATCGGCCACAGCACCGGCCTGATAAAATCCGGCGGGAGCATCAGGACAAAATTTATTGAAAACTGCCGCGTCGCCACGCGGAATTCCGTCCTGGTCGATTCGGAAATCATCCATTCCGATGTTTTCGCCCTTAACAGCGTTGAAATGGGAGAAAGAGGGAAAATCGTCGGGGGGAATATTTACGCGGTTCACATACTGAGGACCGGAGCCATAGGCAGAAAAGGAAGCCCGCCTACCCATATACATTGCGGGGTTGATTTTGCCGCCCAGCAGGAAAAAGAAAACTGCAACAACCGGATTCTCATTCTGGCGGCCAAGATCAGGAAACTGCACGAAATGCTGGAGACTCCCGACCCTGACGAAAAAAGGCTCGCCAAAAAGAAAGCCCTGCTTCAAAAACTGGAAAAGGAACGCAAAGAGGTAACAGACCGGCTGACCAAAATCATGGGGAATATAAATATTGACGAAAACGCCTTTGTCGAAGTATTGGGAGAAATCGCCCCCGGCACTTTGATAGAAATATGCCAGATCGCCCTTTTTGTGGAAGAGCCGCTCAGGAGGGTCCGCATACGCCTTGATAAAGAGATGAACAAACTGTCGGTAGAACCGCTGTAAGAAAAATGTATAGTATTACTATGCGTTTGGGGCTTGTTCAATTATTTGAAGCTGTTACCGGAAAAACCGGAGATCCCTTGCCTGCCGGTGACGGTGGGCGTTCCGACGACTGCAACGGCAGTCCGGGCGAACTCTTTGGCGGGTTTGATAATGACAATACTATTGAATATTTTTCCAATATCAATGAAGCGGATATAGCGATTGCCGTAGGGATGCATTCGGAAACAGGGATTGACTTTTCCGCCCTGCGGCCTGAAATCCTTGATTTTTACGAGCTTTCGGTTGACGCTTTCGGCGCGGTTGTCTATGCATGGATGAGCGAGCTTCCTGTCACAGCTCAGATAATCCGGTTCGGGAAAAAAATCCTTGCGTCTCAAAGTACCGTTACCAATGCCGTCGCCCCGTCCCAACGCGGAAAATTTGAAGCCGCGCAGCGTAAAGCGGCGGAACTTGCCGCAACCGACCGGGGCGATTCTGACGCGCAAACCGTGAGGGAAGCGGCGTACAAAGTCTGGCATGAAACCAACAGGTTAACGGGCCTTCTGCGTTTTTGTCCCGATGAAAAAGGCGTATATACCGCCCAATGCGAGCCGGATCATTTTGTGCTGCCTGCTTTGGGCCCGCATTTCATGGAACGTTTTGGCGAGACGCCCTGGGCAATAATTGATAACAAACGCCGCCTCAGGCTTTCTTGTGAAACCGGACGGTCTGGCGCTTCCGGCAGAACCCTTGTGTTTTCAGCCAATGCCGAAAACTCTTTTGGAAAAGGGCAAAGAGGCGAATGGGAAAATCTGTGGAAGCATTACCATAAGACCATCAACAACGAAAGCAGGAATAACCCTGATCTGCAAAAACGCTTCATGCCGGCGCGTTACTGGAAATATCTGACAGAGCTGTAACAGTTTCGGCATTTCTGCTATAATTTCGGAACAAACCATGGTATTACATTTTACGGAAACAGGTTTTTTAATAGTGTTCCCCCGTGATGATCCCGGTCGTATTGTCGATGCCATGCTGGAAATCGACTATAAAGAGGAATTCTGCGTATCATTGGATTTCAGCCCGGACTTTATCGCCAGATTAATGGCAGCCGGTTTTTTGGTGATGTCAGTAAAAAGCGATGAGGAGCAATACATACTGCTTCCGAAATTGCATCTAACACGCTCGGCGTTGTTCTTCGACAAGCTGCATATAAAAAAATCCGTTAGGCGTTATTTAGGCCGTTATGAACTGCGCCCCGACGCTGATTTTGATTTTATCGTAAACCGCTGCCGCACAATCCACGGCGATGACTGGTTAACCGGACCTTTGATTGCCGCCGTCAGCGACATCAGGCAGAACAGGCTTCACGGGGTATACCCCACATCGTTTGCCCTTTACAGGGACGGCAAACTCGTTGCCGGGGAATTCGGGGTAAAGGCCGGAAATGTCTATACTTCTTACTCAGGGTACTACGATGAAAGCAACGCCGGAACGGTCCAGCTTATTCTTACCACCCTCTATTTGCAGGATCACGGTTTTGCCTTTTTTGACCTGGGGATGCCGCTTGATTATAAAACCGATCTTGGCGCAACAGACATCAGCCCGGAAGAATTTGTCGCGCTGTTTCGGGCGGCTCAGTGTTGACAATGATGTGCCAAGGCACTTGCTATAAGGGCAGGCTTTGCGGTATAGTAATATAGACCGACACGGTTGTTGCCGTGCGGTTTTGGCCGGCGTGGCGGAATGGCAGACGCAGTAGACTCAAAATCTACCGTACGCAAGTATGTGTGAGTTCAAATCTCACCGCCGGCAAAATAGGGTATAACCGTAGGGAGAAAAACCTGAACGCAGAAGAAATCGTTTTCATTGACGCCGAGATTGAGCTAAACGGTGAAAGGGTTTTGGATATCGGGGCAGTCAAGGGAAACGGACAAGAGTTTCATTCAGGCTCGTTGCAGGATTTTTCCGGTTTTTTGCGGGGAAGTAAGTATGTTTGCGGACATAACATTCTTAACCACGATTTAAAATATCTTAAAAATGAAACAGCAGGATGCGGCGCACAACACTTTATTGACACATTGTACCTATCGCCCCTTATGTTTCCGAAAAAACCGTACCACCATTTAGTAAAAGACGACAAACTAACATCTGACGAATTTAATAACCCTCTCAACGATGCCAGGAAAGCCAGAGATTTGTTTTATGACGAAGCGGCAAAATTTGAGGAACTGGAAGAGCCGCTAAAAAAGATTTATTACGCCCTGTTGAACGATCATGACGAATTCAAAGGGTTTCTTCATTATACCGGTTACAAAGGATCACAGCAAAATGTTTCCGCTTTAATACGCGAAACTTTTACCGGCAGAATATGTGAAAAGTCGCCTATAGGGAAACTGGCGGAGAAATACCCGGTAGAACTCGCTTTTGCGGTTAGCCAAATCAACGTTATACGATACGATTCTGTAACGCCGCCCTGGGTCTTGAGAAATTATCCCAGAGTGGAAAACATCCTGCACTTTTTACGAAGCAGGAAATGTTCATCATGCGCGTATTGCAATGAAGCGTTAGATGAAACCAAGGCATTAAAACGTTTTTTTCATTTTGACGAATTCAGAAGTTACGACGGTGTCCCGCTTCAAAAAGATGCGGTAAAAGCCGCAGTAGATAATAAATCTATAATTGTGATATTTCCGACAGGCGGCGGTAAATCAGTCACGTTTCAACTGCCAGCACTTATGGCGGGTGTAAACGAAAAGGGTTTGACGGTGGTTATTTCACCGCTTCAGTCCCTTATGAAGGACCAGACCGATAATCTTGAAAATCAGCATCAGATCACCGAAGCGGTAACAATAAACAGTTCACTTGACCCGATTGAGAGAGCTAAAGCCTTTGAACGAGTGGAAGATGGCTCTGCAAGTATTTTATACATATCGCCAGAGTCCTTACGCTCAAATTCAATCGAAATACTTTTACTAAAAAGAAATGTCGTCAGATTTGTTATTGACGAGGCGCATTGCTTTTCCTCTTGGGGGCAGGATTTTAGGGTTGATTACCTGTACATCGGCGATTTTATCCGTAACCTGCAAGAGAAAAAAGATATGCCGCAAAATATTCCCGTTTCGTGTTTTACTGCAACGGCAAAACAAAAGGTAATAGCCGACATCAGGGATTATTTTAAGGAAAAACTGTCACTTGATCTTGAGGTGTTCAAGACAAGGGCGGCGCGAGAAAATTTGAGTTATCATATTCTCAGCGAGGAAAATGACGCTGAAAAATATCTAAAACTGCGCCAGCTTATAACAGACAGCGATTGTCCGACTATTGTCTATGTCTCGCGCACAAAACAAACCGAGAAGCTTGCAGAGAAACTTACAGGGGACGGGTATCCGGCAAGGCCGTATCATGGAAAAATGGAAAAGCAAATTCGCGCGGCCAATCAGGACGCTTTCATGCGCTCAGAGGTAAAGATTATCGTTGCGACTGCGGCGTTCGGTATGGGAGTAGATAAAAAAGATGTCGAGATGGTCATACATTACGATATTTCCGATTCGCTTGAAAACTATGTACAGGAAGCCGGACGCGCCGGGCGCGATGAGAAAATTAAAGCGGATTGTTACGTGCTATATAACGATGAAGATTTAAACAAGCATTTTAACATGTTGAATCGAACAAAATTATCGCAAAAAGAGATTCAACAGATCTGGAAAGCGTTAAAAGAATTAATCAAATCAAGAGAAGCCATATCACAATCGGCGCTTGAAATAGCAAAAAAATCCGGCTGGGATGATTCCGTGCCCGATATGGAAACCAGAGTTAAAACCGCGATAAACGCATTAGAGCAGTCTAAATTTGTTAAGCGCGAACAGAATATGTCCAGAATTTATGCCGACAGCATTTTGGTAAAAAATATGGGAGAAGCGCGGGCGAGAATAGATAGTTCCGCGCGGTTTGATGACGCTTCCCGGCAGCAGGCTATCCGCATTATACGTAGCCTTATTTCAGCAAGAAGCAAAACACGCAGCAAAGATGAAGAAGGTGAATCCCGTGTTGACTACATATCTGACAAGCTTGGTATAGTCAAAGAAGACGTTATAAGAGTCATCGGACTTTTGCGTGAGGAAAATATTCTCGCTGACGCGAAAGACCTTTTTGCATATATCAAAAAACGCGAAAAAGTTAATCGTTCAAAAATCATTCTTTCTATGCACAGTAATATCGAAAATTTTTTATTCATGTATTTGGATGAAGCAGAAAGAACTTATAATATTAAAGAAATGAACGAAGCGCTTGTGGCTAAATATCCGGGTACGTCAATAAATCAGCTTGGCACTATATTGAACTATTATTCAATTAAGCGTTTAGTCAAAAAAACGCGGGAGTACAATAAAAATTATGTAACGCTTAAACCTTATTTTCTGACGGCAGAAATGCGTGTTAAAAGCGAAAAACGCTGTAGAATAGCGGGGGTTATCATTGATTATTTATATTCAAAGGTATCGCACGGACCGGATTTACAGGATACAGAGGATGTCAGAGTTGATTTTTCAATACTTGAATTGAAAAAAGAATTCAGTCATAACCTGTTTGACGAAAAAGCAAAAACCGATGAAATCGAAGACGCTTTATATTATTTACTTAAAATCGGCGCGATGAAGATAGAGGGCGGTTTTTTGGTAATTTACAATACAATGCGGATTGAACGTCTGGAGATGGATAATAGGGCGCAATACAAAAAAGAGCATTACGCGCAGCTCGAAGAATATTATAAAAACAAACGGCAGCAAATTCATATTGTAGGCGAATATGCAAACCGCATGATCAACGACTACGATGAAGCGATGACCTTTGTGAGCGATTACTTTGAAATAGACTACGAGAATTTTTTGAATAAATATTTCAAGGGCAGAAGAAATGAAATCGACAGGAATATTACATCGAAAAAATATGATCAATTATTCGGTGAGTTATCTCAGGCGCAATTAGAAATTATCAAAGATCAGGATTCTAAATATATCGTCGTGGCGGCTGGCCCCGGCAGCGGCAAGACAAAACTGCTCACCCACAAGCTGGCATCGCTTTTTATGATGGAAGATATCAAGCACGAACAGATGCTTATGCTAACATTCTCACGGGCGGCGGCTACGGAATTTAAAAAACGTTTGATGCTTCTAATCGGCGATGCCGCCAATTATATTCAAATTACGACCTTCCATTCTTACTGCTTTGATCTTCTCGGAAAAGTTGGCAGTATAGAGAAGTCGGATAATATTATCAAACATACAGTTGAAAAAATTAATGCCGGAGAAGTGGATCTGACCAGGCTCACAAAGACCGTATTGGTTATAGACGAGGCGCAGGATATGAGCGAGGCGGAATATTCGCTGGTTAAAGCATTGATGAAAGAGAATGATAATTTGCGCGTAATTGCCGTCGGCGATGATGATCAAAATATTTTTGAATTCAGAGGTTCAAGCTCCGCGCATTTTGAATCACTTTTAAATGAACCCGATTCCAAAAAATATGAATTGGTCGATAATTACCGCAGTAATGCCAACATCGTGGAATTCGCCAATCAATTCGCAAAGAGAATAACTCACAGATTTAAAACAACCCCGATTGTGCCAATAAAAAATAAAAATGGTAATATCAGCGTTTGTACATTATCTTCGGAAAATATCGAAATTCCCGTTGTCAACATGATACAAAAAATTAAGCCTTCGGGTTCAACCTGTATTATCGTAAGGACCAATAAAGAAGCGTTAAACATTGTCGGCTTGTTAAACAAAAACAGTATTACCGCCCGAAAAATTCAAACCAACAATGATTTCGATTTATACAATCTTGCGGAACTTAGGGATTTTATTAACGATATTAATAAAAACAATGACAGTTACGCGATAACCGATGAAATTTGGCAGCAGGCAAAAGACAATCTCAACAAGAAATACAGGGACAGCAATAATTTACCCGGCGCACTGAAACTCATCGGTGATTTTGAGGAAACAAATAACAAAACAAAGTATAAAAGCGACTTTAAGCAGTTCGTGCGCGAATCTAAACTTGAAGATTTTATATCGGCTTCGGAAGGCTCTGTTCTTGTTTCTACTATTCACCAAACAAAAGGCAGGGAGTTTGAAAATGTCTTTTTGGCGCTCAGCCGTTCTACTGAATTGGATGACGCGAGAAAAAGAGAGCTTTATGTGGCTTTAACAAGGGCAAAACAAAACCTGCACATTTTATGCAATGGCAATTATTTTGATATGATCAATGTTGTAAATATTGAGATGACAACTGACAACAACGATTACCCAGCACCTGATGAAATAACTCTGCAACTGTCTCATAGAGATGTTAATTTAGGTTTTTTTGCCTACAAAAAGAAAGAAATAGATTTGCTTGTGAGCGGAAAAGAACTATTAATTTGTGAAACGGGTTGTTCTATGGGAAAAAGCCCTGTATTAAAATTCTCGTCAAAATTTTGCGATCAAATAAATGAGTTAAAAGAGAAAGGCTATTCTCCGTCAAAAGCGATTGTCAGGCATATTGTCTTTTGGCAGGACAAAGACAGGAAAGAGGAAACAAAGATTATTTTGCCTGATGTGGAGTTTTCAAAAAAATAACTTCTTCGCCGCAGTGTAGTCATTCCCGCCCGATCTATGTATTATTGTATATATGGAAAGGTACATTAACTGCATCGCGCATAAAACTAGCGAAGGCAATCTGCTTGTCGGGGAAGAATATACCGCGCTGTTTGACTGCGGTATGGCTCATTGCGCTGACTCCACTATACAAAATATCAAACACGCCTTAAAGGGCAGGCCGTTGGACTACCTCTTTATTACCCATACACATTATGACCATATCGGCTCGCTGCCTTTCCTGAGGGATGAATGGCCGTCACTGCGCCTTGTAACATCGCAGGCAGGGGCGGCGGTACTGTTGAAAGACACCCCGCGCAAGGTTATCCGCGAGCTTTCAATCGTGGCAATTAAAGAGCATAATTCCAAAGTTGACACTGCGTACAGCGACGACGCGTTTCACGCTGACGTTATTGTTAAAGAAAATGATACAATTCCGCTTGGAGGGGTATCGGTTAAGACGATTGAAACGCCCGGGCATACCAGGGACTCGCTCAGTTTTTTTATCCCTGAACTTGAACTGCTGATACTCAGCGAAACAAGCGGATTTATGACACCTGACGGCACTGTGTATCCTACTTACCTTACAGGATGTAATGACGCGCTTAACTCTATAGAAAAATGCCGCCGCCAGCCTTATACATTTTTATCTTTTCCGCATCACGGACTTGCCGCTGAAAAAGAAGCAAACGGTTTTTTTGACAAAGCCCTGGAAGCCGTCACCTGTTGCCGCGACTTTATTTTGGACATGAATGAGAAAAAACTTGATAAGGAGGCGATGTTTGAAAAATACGTTCAAAAATACGGCAGCGAAAAGCTGTATTCCTACCAGCCCTGGGATGCTTTTGCCGTAAACGCCCGTGCCACAATCGCCTGCACCCTGCGGGAATTTGCGCCTGATGAGTAGTTGCTTCCGCACAGACGGCGGCAAGATTCTGCTGGAGATAAAGGCAGTCCCCGGCGCTTCAAAAACGGAATTGGCGGGAATTAAAGACGGCCGCCTGCGGATACGGATTGCCGCCGCCCCCGAAGACGGCAAGGCAAACGCCGAGTTGCTCAGGCTTTTATCCAGGGCGCTCGGCTGCCCCAGGCGGGACTTGAGGCTTATTTCAGGAGAAAAATCGCGGTTTAAAGCGGTTGCCCTTCCGCTTGAGTGCGGGGCGAAGTTGGAAGGGGTCTTGGTAACTATTCAAACCTAATTCCTCCTTCCTAATTCCTAATTTTTCACATGCTGGCCCTTGAAAAACATAGTAAACATATGGTATAAGTAGGACATGGACACAAGCACACTATGCGTACACGGCTGCGCTAAAAAGTTTGACACAACCGGGGCGGTCGCCGTTCCGATATTCGCCTCCGCCACTTTCGCCCATCCGGGCGTGGGGCAAAGCACCGGCTTTGATTACTCCCGCTCGCTTAACCCTACCACCGTGCATTTGGAAGATACGGTCGCCGCGCTGGAGGGAGGCTGCTCCGCCGTGGCGTTTTCTTCCGGCATGGCGGCGGTTAGCGCATTGATGGAACTGTTTTCGCCCGGCGACCACGTCATAGCCTCCGACGATCTGTACGGCGGCACTGTCCGCCTTTTCACTTTTATATCCGAAAAGAACGGTGTAAAGGTTTCTTATGCCGCGCCGCAGGACATAGAAAAAGAAGTGAGGCCGTCTACAAAAGCGGTGTTTATAGAAACGCCCTCCAACCCTATGATGCGCGTAACGGACATCGCGGCAATTGCGGCGGTCGCGAAAAAAAACAATCTTCTTCTTATTGTTGACAACACTTTTCTTACGCCCTATTTGCAGAAACCGTTTTCGCTTGGAGCCGATATTGTTCTGCACAGCGGGACAAAATATCTGGGCGGTCACAACGATACCCTGGCGGGAATGTTAGTCGTAAAGGACCCGAAACTCGATGAAAAAATCAGGTTTATCGCGAAAACAACCGGCGGGTGCCTTTCGCCCTTTGACAGTTTTTTACTTATCCGGGGCATCAAAACGCTTGCCGTCCGCATGGAACGCCAGCAGGAAACCGCCCTTAAAATCGTAGACTGGCTTTTAAAACAAAACGCGGTAAAAAAAGTGTATTACCCCGGATTGAAGGAACACCCCGATTATGAAATATCCCGCAGGCAGGCAAGCGGTTTCGGCGCGATGATCTCTTTTACGGTTCAGGACGGGCAGACAGCGGTACGCGTACTGGAAAGTGTAAAAATTATTAAATACGCCGAAAGTTTAGGCGGCGTTGAAAGCCTCATTACCTACCCCATGCTTCAAACCCACGCCGACCTTCCCGAAAGCGAGCGCAACGCACGAGGCATAAACGACTGTTTGTTGCGCTTATCGGTCGGGCTGGAAGCGGCAGACGACTTAATCGCCGATCTTGAACAGGCGTTCAGGTAGCCGCATGAAATACGATTTTGACAGCGTAATAGACAGGAGCAATTCCTACAGCATTAAATACGAGCCTTCATGGCGGGGAAAGCCCGACGACGTACTGCCCCTCTGGGTCGCCGACATGGATTTTGCCGCTCCTGCCTGCGTGCAGGATGCGCTTGCCGCCCGCGCCCGGCACGGGATTTTCGGGTACTCCGAACCGGATGCGGCCTACTTTGACGTTACGCGCAAATGGTTTGAAGGGCGCTTTAACTGGACTGTCCAACGCGACTGGCTGATGATTACTCCGGGCGTGGTTAACGCCCTGTACCTTGCCGTCCGCGCACTGACAAAACCCGGCGACGGCATTGTCATACAACAGCCCGTGTATTATCCGTTTGAGTCGGGCGTAAAAAAAAACGGGCGGCAGTTGCTTGTAAACGAACTTGTATACAAAGACGGATATTACAGCATAGACTTTCAGGATTTTGAAGAAAAAATAAAACAGGCGAAGATGTTCGTTATGTGCAACCCGCATAACCCTGTCGGGCGCGTCTGGAAGCGCGACGAACTGGAACGCATGGGCGAAATATGCCTGCGCCACGGCGTTACGGTAATCGCCGATGAAATTCACGAAGATTTTATTTTCCCCGGACACAGGCACATTGTATTCGCCTCTTTACATGAAGAGTTTGCCGATATAACTGTAACCTGCACTTCCCCGTCAAAGACCTTTAACCTTGCGGGACTGCTCCACGCGAATATTTTTATTTCCAACAAAGATCTGCGCGGCAAATTCAAAGAGGAGTACGCGGGCTGCGGTTTAAGCCAGCCGGGCGTAATGGGGCTGGTCGCCTGTAAAGCGGCGTATGAAGGCGGGGCGCAATGGCTGGATCAGCTTTTGGATTATCTTGCCGGAAACATATCGTTTCTTACAACATATCTTTCAGAACGCATACCGGAAATAAAACTTATTGAACCCGAGGGAACATATCTCGCCTGGCTGGACTGCAACGGGCTTGGCCTCTCTGCCCAAACGCTTGACGAAACGATTACCCGCAAGGGAAAGTTATGGCTGAGTTCGGGCATATCGTTTGGAAAAGGCGGGAGCGGTTTCGAGCGCATGAATGTCGCCTGCCCCCGTTCCGTACTGCAAGACGCGCTGGAGAGGATGGGAAAAATTAGGAATTAGGAGTGAGGAATTAGGAATAAGGGAAGAGTGAAGAGTGAAAAGTGTTTTTTTCCTCATCTTCACTTTTCACTCTTCACTGCTAAATTTTTATTCGTTGTCCTGCAAAGCGTCGTAGCCTTGCTCGCCCGTGCGGACTTTAACGACATTCTCAATATCCGAAACGAATATTTTGCCGTCGCCCACTTTGCCTGTATACAACACCTTTTTCACGGTGTCTATTACTGTTTGCGGCGATATTTTGCAAACTACAATATCAACCTGAACCTTGGGAAGCAGCCGTATGGTTACAGGAGCGCCGCGGTAATATTCCGTGTGACCTTTCTGCATACCGTGGCCAAGCACGTTGGTAACAGTCAGGCCGGTAATGCCCATGTTGTCAAGCGCGGCGTGAAGCCCGGCAAGTTTGTTCTGCTTGGTGATGATTGTAATTTTTGTCATCTTTGTTCCCGGCTTCGAGTTGTTTATAACAGGAATTGCAACATTGGCGGGAACAGCCCCGGTCGGAAGCGCGTCGCTTCCGTCTATATCGGGAGAAGTCTGTAAATCCACGGCTGTGGAAACTGATATAAAGTCGGCATAGCTGCTTTCAATGTTGTGTTCGGTAATATCAAGACCGGCGATTTCTTCGGCGCGTGAAACGCGCAGGCCGATTGTTTTCTTGATCACCGTAAAGATGATGCTCATGGTTACCACTACCCATGCCGCTACCGAAACGACGCCGAGAGCCTGAACTCCAACCATAGCCCATCCGCCGCCGTAGACAAGCCCGCCGTCAAGCGCGAATACGCCGGTAAGAATGGTTCCCGCCGCTCCGGCAAGACCGTGAACGCCGATTGCCCCGACAGGATCGTCAATCTTCAATACTTTGTCAACAAACTCAATACCGAATACGATCACAAACGCCGCAATAATGCCGATGCAGAACGCGCCGAACGGCGATACAGCGTCGCACCCTGCGGTGATTGCCACAAGTCCGGCAAGAGCGCCGTTAAGCGTCATGGACACGTCCGGCTTTTTGTAGCGAATCCATGTTATGAACATGGTAAAGACCGCCGCAGTAGCCGCCGCCAGGTTAGTCGTAACAAAAATACTTGCGGCAGACACGATATCATCCGCGCTTGTCATGGCGACCGTAGAGCCGCCGTTAAAACCGAACCAGCAGAACCAGAGGATGAAAACGCCGAGCGCGCCAAGCGTCAGGCTGTGCCCCGGAATCGCCCGCGATTCGCCTGTCTTTGAATACTTGCCGATACGGGGGCCGACAATTGCCGCGCCGACAAGGGACGCTACACCGCCGACCATGTGTACTGCGGTAGAACCGGCAAAGTCATGGAAGCCAAGCTCCGAAAGCCAGCCGCCGCCCCATATCCAGTGACCAGAGATCGGGTAAACCACGGCGCTGATCAGGAAGCTGTACAGACAGTAAGCCGAAAACTTTGTCCTCTCCGCCATAGCTCCCGAGACGATTGTCGCGGCAGTAGCGCAGAATACCGTCTGAAAGATCAGGAAAGCGGGCAAGGGAAAGGTTAGCCCCAGGAAGGAATAATCCTTCATGACCCCAAGGTCAAATCCGCCGATAAGCGTACCGCTTCCGAACATGATCCCGAACCCGACCAGCCAGTAGGTCGGGGTTCCGATACAGAAATCCATCAAATTTTTCATGATGATATTTCCGGCGTTCTTCGCCCGCGTAAAGCCTGTTTCTACCATAGCGAATCCGGCCTGCATAAAGAATACAAGCGCGGCGGCTATAAGTACCCACATGGTGTCCAGTTGTGAATGCGGAAACCCCGACTCAAACACCTCAATCACTTCTTCAAACATAAAAACCTCCTATTTAAAAAAGTTACTAAATCACGCTAAATAGTATCTGCCCGTATGTCGGGAACGGCCAGTGTTTTTTTGCAACAATTGTTTCAAGCCCGTCAACATCGATCCTAAGCTCCTGCATTGCGGCAAATACTTTTTCACGGTAGAAACGCGCATGGGCCGCGATGTCGCCTTCTTTGGTTTCCACAAGCACGCCTTCCAGCGTCTCCAATTTTTTGAGCAGGCTGGCGCACGCTTTTGAGATATTACTGACCAAATTTTCCTCCAGCGAAGAATCGTAATAACCCAGCGCTTTCTTTTGCGTAAGAAGTTTCGTCAAATCCCTCTGGTAATCTACGCAGGCGGGAATTATATCCCTCTTCACCATATCCACCATAGTAAGAGCCTCAATATTGATGGTCTTACAGTAAGCTTCCATAAGTATTTCATACCGCGAGTGAAGTTCTACTTCGGTAAAAACATGGTGTTTGGTAAAGAGTTCGATGCTCTTTTTTGCAATAAATTCAGGAAGCGCGTCAACGGTGGTTTTCAGGTTGGACAGCCCGCGCTTCTGCGCTTCGACTACCCACTCTTCGGCGTAGTTGTTGCCGTTAAAAACGATCCTCTTGTGTTCGCTGATTGTCTTCTTTATCAATGCCGCAAGGTCAGCGGTAAAATTCTTCGATTTCTCAAGGGAGTCCGCAAGCTGCCGCAGGCTTTCGGCGACAATTGTGTTTAATACGATATTCGGCCCTCCGATTGAGAATGACGAGCCGAGCATACGGAACTCAAACTTGTTGCCGGTAAACGCGAAAGGAGACGTGCGGTTGCGGTCAGTCGTATCTTTGGGGAAATGCGGCAGGACGGATACGCCGATTTGCATATCAAGTTTTTCTTTGTTTTTATAAGACTTGCCCGATTCGATGGCTTCAATAATTTCCGTCAATTCTTCGCCCAGGAATATGGATACGATAGCCGGAGGAGCCTCGTTAGCCCCCAGCCTGTGATCGTTCGCGGCGCTGGCGACGGAAACCCGCAGAAGATCCTGATACTCGTCCACGGCCTTGATAACCGCGACAAGGAACAGGAGGAACTGAGCGTTATCATTCGGCGTATCGCCCGGCTCAAGCAGGTTTACGCCCGTGTCGGTGCTGATTGACCAGTTGTTGTGCTTGCCGCTGCCGTTAACGCCGGCAAACGGTTTTTCATGAAGCAGGCAGGCAAGCCCGTGCTTGTTCGCTATGCTCTTCATCAGTTCCATCGTCAACTGGTTGTGGTCGGTGGCGATATTTGTCGTCGAGAAGATCGGCGCCAGTTCGTGCTGCGCCGGGGCTACTTCGTTATGTTTCGTCTTCGCGTATACGCCGAGCTTCCAGAGTTCTTCGTCAAGCTCTTTCATAAAAGCCGACACGCGCGGTTTGATAGCGCCAAAATAATGATCCTCAAGCTCCTGCCCTTTAGGCGGCCTTGCGCCGAACAGGGTTCTGCCGGTGTAGATCAGATCGGGACGTTTCAGGAACATCTCCTTGTCGATAAGGAAATATTCCTGCTCCGGGCCGACCGTTGTAAGGACGCGCTGCGCCGTTGTGTCGCCAAAAAGCTTGAGTACGCGGAGCGCCTGCATGTTAATCGCTTCCATTGAACGGAGCAGCGGGGTCTTCTTGTCGAGCGCTTCGCCCGAATACGAACAGAACGCGGTGGGGATGCACAGGGTTCCGTCTTTGATAAAGGCAAACGAAGTTACGTCCCAAACGGTGTAGCCCCTCGCTTCAAAGGTTGCCCGCAAGCCGCCGGAAGGGAAACTGGAAGCGTCCGGTTCGCCCCGGACAAGCTCCTTCCCCGAAAACTCCATGATAATTTTCCCGTCGCTTGTCGGCGAAATAAAACTGTCGTGCTTTTCCGCAGTAGTGCCGGTCATGGGCTGGAACCAGTGGGTAAAATGCGTCGCGCCTTTTTCAACCGCCCAGTTTTTCATAGAGTTTGCGACAACATTGGCGACATCAAGCTCCAAATGCGTACCCTTCGACATTGTTTTCTTTAATGCCTTGTACACATCCTTCGGAAGCCGTACTTTCATCACTTCGTCATTGAAAACCATGCTTCCAAACAAGTTCGGAATGTTACTCATTATAAATACCTCCAAAAAATAAATTCCTGTTTAAAGACAGCTTGTGTATAAAAAAAAGCGTTCACCGGTAAAATGGCAAAAAGCCAGCTTACCAATAAACGCCTTTGTTTATCCTGTAAAATCCTACAAAAAAACAAAATCTTTGTCAAGCGAGAATTCGATCTTGTTTTCACCATCTCACGCAAAAACGCAGATTTATCCACTGCCTCTCTTTAAGCGGTTTAACCCCCTTGTCCTTATGCGCCTGGACTTCTCTTCCGTATTCAGAGCGGTAATTATACGCAAACGCTACATAGGCATTGGGGCTGAAATTAACCTGTACCTTGGGTTCAACCTCTATATACGCATAAGGGGAATCCTTGTACATTTTACCGTCGCCAAAATCCTGTGCATACGAAAACGATACGCCCGTGTTGAGCAGGTTATCAAAAAATTTGTAATAAAAACTGGGCCTAAAATGCAGAATATTACGGGTTTCCCGCACGTCAAACCCCAAACGCATCTGGGCTGTAAAATTATCAGGATCATACTGGGCAAACAGCCAGTTATAAAAGAGGTAATAAGACGGATCATCCGCCCCAATTCCCTCATAATAACCGAGCGCCCACAGGGACAAGTCGGGCAGAAGATTCTTTAACATATACTCCTCAATCCGGTACACAAGCTGCCCCCCCTCGGTTCCTGGCGTAGTCCTGAAATCCCTTTCACTGTCCAGTCTGTAACTTAAACGCGCGTGAAACAGATCGTTTGTATATGAAATGCCAATAACCGATTCCTGCAAATAATCACCCAAATTAATTACTGTATTTGAACTGGTTGTAGAATCCATACCGCCGTCAAAATAATTCAGCACAAAACCGACATTCAGGCCGTCCAGGACAGGAAGAAATTTAGGCTTAACCTCAAGGCGTATTCCGCCCAATGTTGAAATTTCCAGCTCTTTCCACATCTCAGGCCCGCCTGTTCCCCAGGGCGAGGCCCCAAGTTTGCCGATTGACAGCGTTAGCTGATCCTGGAAAAAATTGCCGTAGCCGAAAGCGTAATTAAAAAACGGCAGACTGGTTTGACTGAGCCAGCTCTCCCACCTGAAACGCACCTTAAAACCGACGTTATTGTGAAGATACGCCATGTCTATCTGGAAGCGGCCGGGAGTAGGCATCGTTCTATTATCACTATTGTCATTACCGGCATCATCCCTGCTGTGAAAATACGACTTCTCCAGGACTTCGTTAATTCCGTCGTCAAATCTCGAATAAAACAAACCTGTTTTGACTTCCCCGTTTACGGTAAACTCCTGGGCAAAAGCGGAGCAGGCAAACGTTGTTATCAAAAGTGTTATAATTATTTTTTTCATCTGGTGAACCTCACCGAAAGAATGGTACTGGCCGGCAATGAAACATAAGCCTCATTCCTATCCATGGATATGGGCACTGTTTCCGGTTTCGCCTGCCCCGACGCATTTGACCGCATGGCCTCGGCGTTGCGTATAACAAAACCGTCGGGAAGTTTTATTTTAATTGTTCCCATGTCTGTTCTGCCGGAACCGTTGGTGTTTGTGGGACTATACATAACCAGGCTGATCGCGGTTATGTCGTCCAGGCTAATATTCTTGACCGTCCTTTCCCTGTCGCGCCTCCATTCGGAGCCGTCATCCCAGTCGAATTTGTCATTTTTGGAATTCCGCTTAAAGGTCGCAAAGGCTGTTATTTTTACCGAACCGCCTCCTGAGGTTTTATTTTCAGTAGTATTGAATGAAGCCTGATTTACATTGGAGGCGCTTATGGGATCTCCGTCAGCAAGTGTGCCGGTAATATCAACGCCGACCCTTCCGGTTTCTTTCGCGAATTTCGCGTAATGCGACAACGCGTAGCCCCTCGGCAGAATCGTGCCGTCTGTGGTTCCGCTCTTGCCGTCGCCAATCATGCCGTAGAAGCGTTTGGACAGCCACCAAAAAAACGCGCTTTCGTGATTCAGCCTGATAGTCAAATCCACCTCATTCAGGAAAGGCCATACATAGTTCCATGTTGAATCATTTTCATAGCCGCCCTCGCCTGAGTTAATGTTATGTTCTGTCATCCAGACTTCTTTGGCGTCAAACAGGGGATCATCAGGGTTAGTAACAAATTTAGGATTGAGAGCGAGCGGATATGTGTACCTCGTCGTCCCTTCGGTCCCGTATATATGGCGGCCTATAATATCAATGCAAGCCCTTGACACTCTGTCATTAAGCGCTAAATCATGCGGTGTAATTTCATTGTGCGACTCGCCGCCCATGATCATTACCGACGGGATTGCCCTGCCGCCGCCATATCCCGACACGCCCTCGGTAAAACGGCCCGTACCCGGCGCTTTCCAGAAATCCCGGTTTTCCTCATAGGTATACTCGCAGCCCTCATAACTCACCACCCAGGTATATTCATTCTGCAGGGAAACCGCGTAAATCGGAGCGCCGTTTCTGGCCATTATTTCACAGTACCTCCTCAGGTAATCCGCCCAGTCCGTATAGTTTGCTTTCTTTAAGGAACCGCCTCCTTTTACCGAATCATTGGTTTTCCACTTTGCCGGAGGACTCCAGGGGCTTGCCAGAATATAGCCTCCGTACTTGTTGACTATCTTGGCGTTTTCGTAAAAATTCGACAGGTTTATTTCCGGATATGTCTTGTTGGTGACAAGCTCGTCCATAATTTGTTCAATATCTGTATACTCTTCGGATGTCGGCACATAAATACGAGCCATATTGTAGCCCAGTCTTTCCGGGTCATACATTGTTTCATAATCCGCCGGAACAGAAACCGGCAAGTGCGAAAAGGCAATATCATTTCCGCCAAAACCGCGCACATACTGGTACCGCTGATCGGTATTTACCGTTACAGCCGCGTTTGAAGTATCAGCAACTTCGGTCTGAACATTCACCGCTGCTACAGAACTGGTTGTCGATTGGGGCGGCGTAACACTGGTATTCGTGACAACCACATAGAAGTAGTGCGTTTTCACCTCGGCTGTTATACTTTCGGGAGGCGTGTAGGAAGATCCGTCAGCGTCCGGAATCGCCGTCCCGCCCCCTGCGGCGAAGGATGCCCCGGAATACCACTGGTAGCTTAAAACATCATCGGAAGCCGCTGGTTTTACCGATACCGACATGCTTTTGATCCCGGTATCGCCGACAAAATAGATAGCGCCATCCGGCTGCCTGGTTATTACAGGCGCGTTGGCTCTTCCCGAATTATTCGGATCTTTTTCCATGTTCCCCGTAGGACAGCCGGTAAAAACAAACGCCGAAACAAGCGTTAAAAGACCGAATACTCCCCAAAAAGAAAATTTGTATCTGTTCATTTTTGTTCCTCCATAAAGAAAATTAGCGTTATGGAAAAACAAAAATGATCATTTTTAATCATTTTTAATTTTTTTTGGAAATTTTTTACTTTACATTTTTCTCGGGATTAAATACTGAGTAGAAAGCTTTTTTGGGATTTAAGTAACGGTCGAACAGGCAGGGGTTTCCCGATGAGCGCCAACTGTTGTAGTCGTCAATGCCCCACATGGTTACCCTGCGTATGTACGCGGAGTATTCCCGGTATAAGCTGAAAAGCCGGGCGTAAATCCCCGCCTGCGCGGCGGCATCGTTCCTGGACATAATCATATCCCTTCCCGTATTTTCCTCATAACCGACGGCCGATATATCCAGTTCGCTGATTGCCAGTTCAATGTTAAGGGAGATGAATTTTTGCAAAGAAGACCGGACTCTGCTTTCACTAAAATCGTTGAGAAGGTAATGGAACTGCATGCCCAGCCCCCCGATTAGTTTTCGCTCCTGCGCGGTCTCCAGTTTATACCGGCTGTTTATATCATGGATCATCTTCCGTACCGCTTCCGCCTTGTTCTGATTCTCCAGGTCGTAATCATTATAATAGAGGGTAATGTCCGGGTCGGCTTCCCGCGCGGTACGGTAGGCTGTTTCAATATAACCCGCGCCCAGTTTTTTGTACCAGGGCGCGTCGGTACGCAGGCAATTTCTCCAGTCCCCGGCAGCGTCGGCGGCGGTAAGGTTGTCCCTCATCGCCTCGTTCACCACGTCCCAGGAAAATATTTTGCCCCGGTAGTGGGTCAATACGTCGGTAATATAATTCTTGAGGTTGTCTTCGGCTTCCGCTTTCGTCCCGCTTGCCAGCCAGTCCCGCATCTGATGATGATATATCAGAACATGTCCGTGAACCGATACGCCTCTCTCCTGCATCCGGTTCACCATTTGATCCGCATAGTCCCAGTTGTACGCGCCTCCCCTGTTGGCTGAAGCCAGAACTAAAGATTTCAGGCTGTCTTCGGGGGTAATCACGCCGAAATGGCTTTTTATCATGTCAAAATGGGCGTTGTTCATATATCGTTCGTTAATAACATTACCAATCAAAAAATCATGATGATACAGCGACCCCAAACCCGAACGATAAAAAGGCGGGGTGGTCCTTACCAGATGCCTGTTCCTCCGCAAGTCGCCTGGGGTAAATCCAAATCTGTTTTTAAAACTGATGATATACGTTTGCTCATAGCAAAAGCCGTATTCCAGGGCAATGTCCTGCACATTCAAACCGGAATACAGCAAATCATTGATACTTGCCGATAATTTGCGGGAACGTATATAAGTCCCGATGGGCTGGTTGAAGGCGGCCTTAAACAGCCGCTGTAAATGGACTGAGGACACGGAAAAAGAGTCCGCCAAACTATCGGCGGTAATATCGTCCTTGAGTCCCCTTTCAATTTCGGCCAAAACGCCTTCAATCAGGTCATTGGATTTACGCATACCGGTTCCTTGTAAAAATTAATGAAAACAGGTGTTTATTTTATATCGATTGTATTAATTTGTCAACAGATATAGCGTTTCAAACCTTTATGCAGGGTTTTTAATATTTCCCCCTGCATGATAAAGATCTGAAAATACGGTACGCCTCAATTCCTTATTTGGCTCTTGAAATGTACTGACGGAACAGATATAAAGAATTAGATGTTGTTGGAGGTGTTTTGAAAAACCGGTACGGTATTACACCCTGGGGCAAATGGTTTATCGATGTTCTGGACAGCTACGAAATGGGAGAAAGGCTGAACCGGGGCAGAAGCTACGCCAATACAGACAAGGTGTCTTCGCTGGAATTCAAAGACGGCCGGGCTAATGCCAAGGTCAAAGGCCATTACCGTCCGTTTTATCGTGTAGAAATAGGTTTTCCTCCATTAAAAAACGCTGAACAGGTATACCGGATGATAGAGGAAGATCCGCCGCTCCTTGCCCGCATTGCCGCCGGGGAACTGCCGGAAAGTTTTTTGCAAAAGCTCAAGGACAAGGGTATCGACCTCATCCCCCGGAAATGGAAAGAAATGGACAGGAAATGCAACTGTCCCGACTGGGGCGACCCTTGCAAACACATGGCTGCCCTGTATTACGTTATCGCCAGGGAAATAGACGCCGATCCCCATGTGCTTTTCAAACTGAGGGGCATGGATCTGGCAGACCGCTTCGGAAAAGCGGCGGTACACCAGATTGCGCCTCCCTTTACAATAACATTTGCACAAAAAGAAAAAGCTGCGCCGGTTTCGGCTGCGCCGTTAGCTACGCCGTTGGCGCAACCGCTTGAGCTTGCAGAAATCCCCAACTGCGGGGAACTGATCTCCGCTCTGCTTCCCGTAGCGCCGCCGTTTTGCGAAAGGGATTTTGCTATGGTAATGGCGGAATTCTATCACCGCTTTGCGTTATACGAAGCATGGGAATCGGCGGAGATAAACGAGCAAAACAAGGCGGAAATCGAACACCGTTTTTCCCGTTCGCGCTGGACTGTCCTTTGTCGTCGGGATGATATGATTGGAGAGAAGATTGGGGCCGGGGCCGAATTGGAGCTTCTGGAGGAAGACATAAACGGCAAGACAAAACGCTATTCGCTTCATGAGGCTTTTAACTATTTCGTGCATTTTTCCTCTGAAGACGGAACCGAGTCGTATGCTTTTCTTTTTTATTTGTTTAAGTTCCTCAACCTGGTTTGTACCGCCGGGGCTTTTATCCCCTATGTGTTAGCTGAAAACGAAAACCTCAACATAGTCTGGCGGCCTTTTGAAACGCTGCCTCTGATAAATAAAATGCTGGAAACTATCGCCTCGCGTGAATGCGGGATGCTCTCCGTAAAGACAGCCGGGAAAAAAAGCAAAACAGAAAAGCTGGTAAGCGGGCGCAGCGTGGTTGATCTGCTTGCCGCCGCGTTTTTGAACGAACTGGTCAGGCAACGGTATCTTTCCTTCCGGGGAAGTTTCAGCAAATTCGGGACAGGGGATGAATACCTGGATTTGTTAAACCTATTTTTCCAGGGAATCGGGATGGATGTTTCTTCACCGGCGCAGCGCAGTTTTCCCGTTGCCATAGACCGCTGGCTTTCCCCTCTGCACATACATTTTGACGCTTACCGTTACAGCCTTACTGTGAAAGCCATTAACACAAAGGACGTTTCTGAAACTGATTTGCAGTACGCCCTTTCCATGGATCTGCTTACTGAAACGGAAGAGGGGGTAAAAAACACGCCCATTTCGCAGGTTAAGGATCTGGAGATACTGCGCGCGCCTACAGCCCTGTCCAATTACCTGCCGGAGATTCGGGAGCTTGCCTCTCCCTCAAAGACAAACGCAACGCGCAGCCAGGCAGTGCCGCTTTCCGAAGAGCGCCTCGTTTCTTTCCTCGATTCCGCCGCCGCCCTCCTTTCAAGGCTCGGCATGACGGTGACTCTTCCCAAGGCCCTGGCCAGGGAACTAAAACCCCGGCTTGTGATCAAGGGAAGCGGGGAAAGTTCCAAAAAGAAACAGGGATCGCTGGTTCGTTTCCTGGACCTGGATACCTTGCAGAATTTTGAATGGCAGGTAGCCATAGGCGATCAAATCCTGACGCTTGAAGAATTCAAAAAGCTGGTCAAAGAGAAGCGGGCGCTGGTGCGTTTCAAAGACGGCTTTGTCAAAATGGACGCACAGGAATTTGCCCTGTTGCTCAAGAGGGCAAAGGATACAACGCCCGGTTTCAACGATTTTCTCAAGGCGCATTTTTCCGGCGACACCATACTTGCCGCCGACACCCGCGAAATTGTTAATAATCTTTTCAGGGAACATGACTTTCCAATTCCCGCCGCGCTTTCTGCCAAACTGCGGCCCTATCAGAAGCGCGGCTTTAACTGGGCCTGTTCCCTTTTGCTTTCCGGTTTCGGCTGCATACTCGCCGACGACATGGGCCTGGGCAAAACCGTCCAGTCCATCGCCGTGCTGTTGCGGCTGAAAGAGCAGGGGCTTCTGGGCAACGCTTGCCTTGTTGTGGCTCCCTCGGCGCTTCTGGGCAACTGGGAAAAAGAGCTGGAGCGTTTTGCCCCTTCCCTGAAAGTTTCCCGTTACCACGGAAGCCGCCGCAGTATTGACAGACAGCACGACGTGTTCCTTACCACTTACCAGACAGCGGTACGCGATGCGGCGAAACTAAAGGACGAGGGGTTCTCCCTGCTCCTTGTGGACGAAGCCCATCTGATGAAGAACGCCGAAACCCGCATTTCCCGGACGGTGAAGCAGCTCAGTTCCAAATACCGCCTTGCCCTTTCGGGAACGCCGGTGGAAAACCGCCTTGAAGATCTTCGCTCCCTTTTCGATTTTATCCTTCCCGGCTATCTGGGAACCGCTTCGGAGTTTAGGGAGCAATTCCGCGTCCCCATCGAAGTTATGCGAAACCGCGCTCAGGCCGAAGCCCTGCGTAAGATAACCGCCCCCTTCCTTTTAAGGCGGCTGAAAACGGACAAGGCCATTATCAAGGATCTTCCTGAAAAAATTGTTGTCAATGAATACGCAACGCTGGAGAAAAGCCAGGCCGCGTTATACGAAAGCGTGGTTGCCGAATCCATACAAAAATCCGAAAAGATGGAGCCTGGAGAACGTTCTTCTTTGATCCTCTCCCTTTTGACTTCCCTGAAACAGATATGCGACCATCCCCGCGTGTTTGACAAGGAAAGCCCGGCAAGCTCCGGCCTTTCCGGCAAGGCCCAACTGCTCCTTGCCCTGCTTGAAGAGATCCTTGCCAACCGCGAAAAAACGCTTATATTCAGCCAGTATGTGGAAACCCTGGACTGTCTGGAGAAGATCATCAAAAACGAACTGGGCGAGTCTCCGCTGATTTACCACGGCGGCCTCAGCCAGAGCGCGCGTTCCGATATTATCAACCGTTTTCAGAACGAAAGCGCGGCAAGGATACTGCTGATAAGCCTGAAGGCCGGCGGCCTGGGACTGAACCTCACGGCGGCGAGCCGGGTGATACATTACGATCTATGGTACAACCCCGCTGTTGAAAACCAGGCTACCGACAGGGCCTTCCGCATCGGGCAGAAGCGCAATGTCTTTGTCCACCGCTTCATCACCAAAAACAGTTTTGAGGAAAAGATCGACGCCATGATCGCCAGCAAACGCGAGTTAGCCGACATGACCGTCGCCTCGGGAGAGTCGTGGATCGCAAAGATGAGCCACGAGGAGCTAAAGGCGCTGTTTGACAGATAGCAAAACAAAATTATGAATCAAAATAAGGACGTATTATCAAGACAATCCTATTCAGTAGCGGCGGCAAGGCTTCCGGGCGATTTTGCCGTGCCTGTATCGTACAATGTAGCGTACTCGTATCGCACGGATAAGCCGGATATGCTAATGGCAAATATTCCGCAGGATATAGATAAACTGCGTACAGACAATCAGGATGAATATATAGGACAAATTGTAAAACTGATAAATTCGAGTTCTAAAAATGATTTTGAAAGGGTAAAAAAGGCGCATGACCTTACGGCTCTTGTTTTAAGTTATGACGCTGAAAGTTATTGGGCAAAAACAATACCCGACCAGAGTTATCAAAATACTTTAAAAACAGGCCTTTCTGTCTGCGCCGGATACGCTAATGTATTAAAAAAAATTTGTGATGAATTGGAAATCCCCTGCATTGTTGTCGGCGGTTATGCGCGCGGCGTAAGTGCCTCACCTACGGCTGCCGATATGCCGAATGAGTTAAATCACGCATGGAATATAGTTGCGATTAACGGAGCGCATTATTTGATTGACTGTACATGGGATTCCGGTTATATGGAAGACAAATCTTCAAAGAAACGCTATTGTACCGATTATCTTTTTATAAACCCCAAACATTTAATTCATTCGCATTTTCCCCAGGATATTAATCATCAGTTACTTGCATCGCCGTTGAGCGCGGCTCAATTTGGCGTACTGCCTCCGTTAAAACCCAGGTTCTTTGATATTGTGGAGAATCCTTCAACCGATTTAAAGAAAAGAATGCATGTAAGCAACAAACTGTCTTTTGAGTACACAGTAAAAGAGGGATATTACCTTTTTTATACTGTTAAAGAAATGAAAAACGGCGCGGAAACAAAATTAATGAACAGGGAATTTGTTCAGACAAAAGGCTCAAGGCATACGGCTTATTTCAGTTTTCCTTCGGCAGGCCAATATAAAATCAATATTTTCTATCGGGAAGACGGCGCAAATAACGGCGTAGACTGCGGGGAATTTCTGGTTATTGCCGCTTCCGCTAGCAGGGAGGAGTTTCCGGCTGTATTCTCCTCAACTGCGAAAAATCTGGAGATAAAATGCCCGGTAGAAATGCCGCTTAGAAAAGGAAGAATTTATACATTCCGTATAAAAGTTGACAATAAAAGCAATGTCGCAATAATTCACGGAAAGACCGCTGTACATTTGACAAAAAAAAGCGACGGCGTTTTCTCAAGAGATTTTATTATCCCGGATGGTATAAGCGAATTGTCTCTGGGCGTGGCGAATGCCGGCGAGAGTACTTATGAGGTTATTGCGAAGTACCGGATTAGTTAGCAAATTGCACATTGCCCTCCCCCCCTCGTTTCTGCTATAATAAACCAGCGAGGTGTAAAAAATGAAAAAACTGGCTCTTTGTATTATGTCGGCGCTGGCTGTTTTCTGCGTCAATTGCCTTTTCGCCCAGCAGAACCAAAATTCCACAGGCGTTATCGGCAGCCACTATGCGGCGCGCTCTTTCGTCGCGGGTACCATTCCCAAGGCGGATCTGGATCAGATCGTGCAGGCCGCCGTCCGCGCCCCGAGCGCGAGAAATTCCCAGCCCTGGCATTTTACCGTGGTGCAGAACCTTGCCCTGGCCAAAAAGATAGTGCCGCAAACATTGGAAGGCAATGTGCTTATTGTGGTCTCCGCCGCCGGGGACGGAAGAACCAACGGCGTTGAGATACTCGACTGCGCCCTTGCCGTGCAGAGCATCTATCTTGCGGCGCAGGCGCTGGGCCACGGCTCAAGGATATATACAGGCCCCATAAACGAAGTCAACCAGAAACTGAAAGGGGAACTCGGGCTTCCCGGCGGCCATAACGCCATAGCCCTTGTCCGCATCGGCAGGGTTGACAAAAGCGCGGACACGGTCAGCGGGGCTTCGCCCCGGAAATCCGCCGACAGCGTTGTGACGTACAAGTAGGCGCGCGGGGAATGTGGTTCCGTTCCACCAACTCAAAAGAATCTCCGTCTCAGGAACAACTCGCCTCGTTTAGGGACGCGGTGCTTGGCTGCCTGCCTGCGGACGGCGGCCTCTACGTTCCTGACAAGGTAATTGATATCAGGGAGTTTTTCCTGTATATGGACGAAGAAACCACTTTCCCTGAACTTGTCGCGGCTGTCACGCCGACTCTTCTGGAAGGCGACTTTAACTCTGCTTCCGCGTCTGTTGTCGCCGAGAGCGCGTTCAGCTTTGCGCCGGAGCTTATACAGCTTGACAGCGATTTCTCAATATTGAATCTGTACAACGGCCCGGCGGGGTCTTACAAGGATTTCGGGATCGCCTTCCTTTCCGCAGTGCTGGAGGAACTCAGAAAAAACGCAGGGTACTCGCTTGTCCTCGCCGCTGTCCGTGGCGATACCGGGGCCTCGATTGCCCACGCGTTCAGCAGGCGCAAGGGGATCGGCGCGGTGCTGATATACCCGTCGGGGCCGATCAGGGGGCTTGACCCCGCTACTTTTGTTCCCAACGGGGGCAATATAATCCCGATACAGGTAAAGGGGACTTTTGACGACTGCCAGCGCCTTGTCAACGAGACGATCAGCGACAGGAAGTTCTCCGCCCGCTACAGCATTACCAGCGCGAACGCGATAAACCCTGGCCGCCTGCTGCCCCAGACCTTTTATTACCTCTACGCCTTTATCAAAATCAGGAAGCAGCTTTCCGGCAGCCTTGTTTTCAGCATCCCCTGCGGGAACTTCGGCAATCTGATGGCCGGTTTGTACGCCTGGAAATTCGGGATGCCTGTCAACGGCTTTATCGCCGCGATGAACTCCAATAACAGCCTGGGTAATTTTATCAGGGGCGGGACTTTTACTCCCGGCCCGCTTGTTTTCACCAATTCTCCCGCGCTTGACGTGCGTATCCCCACGAACCTCAGCCGCCTGGCGTCGTTCTACAAAGAAGCGCCGTCTGTTATGCGAAATATGGTCTATCCGGCCTCTGTTGACGACGAGCTTACCATGCAGACCATCGCCGAAGTCAGGTCTAAATACGAGATGTACATAGACCCCCATACCGCCGTCGCCTTCGCTGCGGCGCGGCAGTTTGCCCAGGAGCCGGACTGGAAGGGGACTCATACCATAGTCCTTGCCACGGGGCATTACTCGAAGTCTGCCGGGCTGATCCGCAAAGCCACGGGGGATGCGGTCTCCATACCTGAAGACATAGTGTATCTTCAAAAAAGGATGGACCCCATTGCCATTATTCCCCCGAATCTGGACGCCTTTGAGAATGTCATTGCAAGCTGCTTCTAAAGAATTAGGAATTAGGAGTGAGGAATTAGGAATAAAGACAATGAGCAGTTAGCAGTGAGCAGTTAGCAATGTTAAGATTGTTGTATCTTGCATTGCTCATTGCTCATTGCTCATTGCTCACTGCTCTCTGCTCACTGTTTTTTGTTACCTTTGTTGGCGGATTAATTTAAGCATTTGTATTGCGTTTGCGTTGCTGGATTCAATACGCAATACTGCTTCCAAGTCAGCGGTAGCATTGTCCCATTTGCCTGCCTCCGCATAAGTAGCGGCTCGGTTAATCAGACATTCAACATCGTTTGGATTAATCTTAAGCGCGGCGGTATAGTCCTCGATGGCATGATCCCGCTCTCTCTTTTCGGCATACGCATTACCACGGTTGATTAGGGCTTCAGTATAGTCAGGATTAATCTTGAGCGCGGCAGTATAGTCCTCAATGGCATGGTTACGATCATTCTTTTTCGTATACGCATAGCCTCGATTATACAGGGCTATGGCATCGTCCGGCTCTGAATTAAGAGAGGCGGTATAATCAGCAATCGCGCGGTCATAGTCCCGTTTTCTGTTATATGCATTACCGCGATTGAATAAAGCCATTGCAAATTTTGGTTCTATTCCGACAGCGGCGGTATAATCAGCGATGGCACGTTCAACATCACCTTTTTTATAGTACGCAAGACCACGATTATTAAATGCCATTGCGTAGTTTGGATCTATTTTAAGACCGGCAGTGTATTTCTCAATAGCCTGATCCCAATCGCCTTTTTCGGCACATAAACAGGCATGGTAAAAATATCCATCGGCTATTGCCTTGTCTATGATTAGCATCCGATCTAGTTTTCCTGTTGTCCCGTTGGTTGTGTTTTCCATTTAATCCTCCAAATATAAAAAACTTTCGTTTTATCACCAGCCGTCCAACGGGCGGCTTAAATAAATTAGGAATTAGGAGTTAGGAATGAGGAATAGGCTTCCTGCTCTATCCCTCGCTTGCTAACTTCTCTTTCTTCCTAATTCCTAATTCCTCATTCCTCATTTTTTACGGTGTCAAGCACGCGCGACCCGGTGGTTACATCTCCGGCAAGTAAATTAATAAATATATGATTAATCATCATTATATCTATTATTTTTTGTTTATCAGGAATAACACTAAGCATGTCTTGACTAATCATGTTTATTGAAATGAACCTCATCAAATCAGGTTCCGCAGATGCCGTGTATAAAATATCCAAATTCATATTTGGAGAAACAATTTGTACCGGATCAATGATTTTTGCCTTTAAATAAAGGCTGTCATGTGATAATTTATTAATTTTCTCAATAAGCTGTTCTCTCGAATATATTTGAGAAATGTTTTTATCTTCATGCCAAATAAAATGTTCAAAACAATAATATGAAAAACCACAAAATTGCAAGGCTTTTGCCAATTCAACTTTATTCAGTTGCCTTAACATTTCAGCAAAACAACCTTTTAATGCTTCACTAGCTTCAATAAACTGGAATCCTTTGGTAACTATCATATTGAGAAATCCCTCATTGCCATGAATGGATATTAGTTCCCTACTAAACAAGAGAACGCTATCAAATGTCATGTGATCATTTTTATCATTTTTATCATTTTTATCATCATTTTTATTATCATGATCTGACCGATCAAGTTTTAGGAAGTAGTGTTGTTTTATTTCAAATTCGTTTAATTTACAAAATTTTTCATATATGGGACAGCCAATGCCTTTCTTTTTTAAGCAATATTCCTCATATTTATTTGTAAAACTTATTTTTCTCTCTAATCCATCATATAATTCGTATGATGGATTAACAGGGTCTGCCACCGAACAAAAATAGTGATTACCATAATAAACAATAGGATTTAAAAATAATATTTTTAACATACGTTTATCATTTAAAAAAGGACAGTTGTTTACATGGGATATTTTTTCTATGACAAACAGAATAATAGGACTTAAAATTAAGAATGAAAAAATAGGTATTAATATACTTAATATTATTTTCAGGAACATATTGTCAATGTTTCTCCAAATGACAACTTCAAAAATAATTATTGGTATCAATGTTATAAGCAGAGTTAAAGTATCCCGTGGTTCATCATCTTTTCTTTTATCTGCCATTTTAATCCTCCAATGTTAAAAATTCGTAACACGCTTAATCAATTAGCAGTGAGCAATGGTAATACGCTTTCTCTTGCATTGCTCATTGCTCATTACTAATTGCTCATTGTTTCGTGAGGGTCAAAGTTATGGGGGACAGAGTAAAAAAGGGAGTTTCAGAAGTTGTATTAGAATAAAACTCCAAGAATTTCTTAGTGCCAGCCATATTTGCAACATACCCTACAAAAGACCTCTCGAATGTCTGCCCATTAAATTCAAATCTTTGAGTAAAAGTTACCAAAACATTAGCACCATAATTGCTGGCGGTTACATTGTTAAAATTTGTTATGGTATTGTTACGGTCATCTTTGAGGGTGTAAGTTATAGCAGATTGTTGAAAATTACTGTCCCAACCGCCATCGGCGGCATAACTCGGCGTTAAATCCAATGTAGGTACACCAGTTGTATCAGAGGGTAAGACTGCTGACGGAAAAGTCACCGTTACGGTTTTCGTTACAGGCGGCGGCAGGATTTCGGTTATTGTCTTGCTGATTGTAATGCCGGTTATAGCGGGGACGCTTATAGTATCTTCCCAGTCACCATCATCACCGCCAAAAGAGTCAAATGAACCACTTGCTGCAAAAACTTCAAAAATACGTTTTTCTTCGAGTGCTATTCCATTCTTGTAAAAGGTTTGAGTAAAAGTAGTCCATACACCATTGTAGGCAGGAATATATGGTACTGTTACAGAACCGTTAGCGCTATTCCAAGTATTAGGACTGCCATTCGAGGCTGTAACGGTGTAAGTAATATAGTTACCTATACTTGCAATCGGGAAATCTGTCGTATTACTGCTCGTATAAGTTGGGGTAAAATTTAAACTCGTGCCAGACCCAAAAGTAGTAGCAGAAATTGTTACAGTAGTAGTTACCGTCATTGCATTCACCGTCACCGTTGCTTGCGCTGTCGCTTCCAAGTCGGCTGTGTCTTTGACCTTGAGTTCAAATACATACGTTCCGGCTTTCTTTATGCCGGTGACTTTTGTTACTGCTGTAGTGCCGGAAGTAAATACGGGCGTTACTCCGTTTTCTGTTGTCTTTACCGCCCACTCATACGATTTGATTTCATTGGTGCCTTTCGTTGCCGCGCCGTTCAATGTGATTTCCAATTCGGGCGCGAGCGTTACGGTTTGATTGTTGTTTGTTATGCTTGCTGTCGGGGGTGTGGCTGCCGCAATGGTATACGTTGCCGTCAGTACCGCGCTGTTGTTCATGCCGCTTTTTACCGCAACCGCCTTCAGTGTCAGCTTGCCTGCCGTGATAACCGGTTTGGCAGTGTCGCTGTAGAGCGTGCTGGCTGCGGTCGGCTCCGTCCCGTCCTGCGTGTAGTAAATGGAGGCTTCTGCGGTTGATGTGGCGAGGGCGATTGGGGTGTTGTCGGCGACTTCCCCGCCTGCGGGTGTTGCGACGGGCATGGCGGCGGTGTTCGGCGGGGTTAATGTATACACCGCCGTCAGTACCGCGCTGTTGCTCATGCCGTCTTTTACGGCTAAAGCCTTCAATATAAGCTTGCCAGTTGAAATAGTTGGTTTTGCGCTGTCGCTGTATCGGGTGCTTGCCGCGCTCGGCTCCGTCCCGTCCTGTGTGTAGTAAATAGCGGCTCCGGCTGTTGATGTGGCAAGGGCGATTGGGGTATTGTCGGCGACTTCTCCGCCTGCCGGTATTGCGGCGGG
>Ga0268262_10000814_pt1 | contig 40567 bp, 37 predicted proteins | sample TergutNc150P3_FD_190354 | JGI IMG/M metagenome (GOLD analysis project Ga0268262, IMG submission 190354) | Nasutitermes corniger P3 segment gut microbial community from laboratory colony in Florida, USA - Nc150 P3 (SPAdes) (version 2) | ecosystem: Host-associated > Arthropoda: Insects >...
AACTCAAATTCTCAAGATGCAAAGTCCATTTGTCCGCTTCTATGCTGAAAATTTTTAGTGATGCCGCACCGCCTTCTTTCAAAAAGGCGTAAGCCAAGGCTTTTGCGGCACCGCCGCTGCCGAGCATGGCTATATTTTTTCCTTTAATTTCAATTCCGGCTTCTTCCAAATTCCTCAAAGCCCCCAAGCCATCCGTGCTGGTTCCGCAGAGTTTGCCGTCTTGCCAATAAATGGTATTTACGCTGCCTGTGGCTTTGGATGTGGGCGAAATATAATCCAAAAAAGGCACAATCTGTTCCTTGAACGGAATGGTCACATTTGCTCCCTTAAAACCCATTGCCCTAAAACCTTCCACCGCTTCCTTCAAATTTTTTTCTGCGTGAAATGGCACATAAACCGCATTTATTCCGCAGTTTTTCAAAAGCGCATTTTGAATTGCCGGAGATTTTGTATGCTCCACCGGATAGGCAAATATGCCGAGAATTTCTGTTTTGCCGTTAATCATTTGGGTAGTAATATAGAAATTAAAAGCCCCAAATGTGAAATGATTTGCGGTTATGTATGCCTCTTAAATTGCTTTAACAATTCGTCTTCCGTAATACCAGCCGCTGCTCTTGAAGTTGAATTCAGAATAACGCACTTAATTTTTCTGTCAAAAACATTTATAGAAAACTCCGCATTAGCCTTGATTTCTTTAATTTCATAAGGAATGTTTTCAGAGTCCAAATATTTTAAAAAGGCTTTTGCAGTGCTGCTTGGGGCAGAATATCCCGGCAATAAGATTTTTTCAAGCTCTCTGTGCTTTTTTATTATTGAGAGAATATCTTGGAATTTTTCTATTCTTATTTTACTATCGTCTGCGCTGTTGTCTTTTCTCTCAATTTCCAAACCTATATTCTGAACTCCTACATTTAAAAATCGCATTATCCCATATCTCTCTTCAACAGCTTTCTCACCTTTATTATGTACCAAGGTTTTTTTCGCTATTTTAGCTAATATTTTCCAAAAGCGGTTTGTGGAGTTTGGGTAATAAAATGGGTAATCCCATCTTATCTTGTTCGGCGGGAAGCTGCCAAGGATTAGGCATTTCATTTTTGGCACATCTCTGTACCAATTTTCGTGCGTTTCGTGTTTTAGGGTTGGCATATTAGGTCTCCTTATTCTGTAAATCATTTCACCAAAACCACCACTCCCTGAAACGCCTTCAACTCCATCTTATCTCCATCAATGATGGTTTTCCCAGAATGTGTACTGAAAACCACCTTTGCTTTCTCCAAATTCCCTGCTAAATGCACTTCTCTCTTGGTAAAATTAAAATTCAAAAATATTCGCAAACTCTCGCCTTCCCACCAACGCTCATAAGCCAGCATATTCCCATTCCCTTTAAGTATAAAATCAATATTGCCTACTTGCAAGGCTCTATGTTTTTTTCGCAATTCAACAAGCAACTTATGCACCGAAAAAACGGAATCATTTTTTCCTCTTTGGTTTTCAACATTTATTTTATGATAATTGGAATGCACAGGGAGCCATGGTTCTGCACTGCTAAATCCGGCACTAACACTATTGTCCCACTGCATTGGAGTGCGAAACCCATCGCGCCCTTTGAAAAAAGGATGAAAGAGTTTTCCATACAAATCACGGATATGTTCCTTTTTTATGTCTGCATTTTCCATTCCTATTTCATCGCCATAATAAATAAAAGGCGTACCTTTAAGCGTCATTAAAAGCAAGGCTCGCAATTTTGCCTTTTGATATTTAAAAAGGGTAAAGCCAAAACCAAAACGCTTGGTGCTACGACCCATATCGTGATTGGAAAAAAAGAAGCATGGCCAGCCCTTTTTCGGCAATTTGCGATAAACATTCATTATGGTTTTGTAATAGGAAGAGGCTTTCCACCATGTAAAAATAAAAGAAAAATCAAATACCAAATGCAGCATATCGGTGCCTGAACCCAAGAAACTGGATGCAAGTTTTGTGTCGCCTGGCGGTTCTGCGTATATTTCGCCTACGCTTGCTTTGTCTGGATATTTGTCAAGCAGCAACCTGAATTCTTTTAACATTTCATATACACTGTTGCGATTGCGGTTAAAAATTTTTCTATTTAATAAAAAATTACTTATAGGGTTGTTGCGCAATTTTTTGTCTTTATAGAGCATATTAATAACATCAAGCCTAAAGCCATCAACGCCTTGTTCAAGCCAAAACTCAACAACTTCAAACATAGCTTTTTTCACTTCTGGGTTTCGCCAATTTAAATCTGGCTGTTCATAAAAAAACGAATGATAATAACATTCACCAGTGGTCGGATCATATTTCCAAGCTTTTTTGCCAAAATTAGTGCGCCAGTTATTCGGCGGATTTTTTTTGCTTTTTGGAGCCTGCCAAATATACCAGTTGCGTTTAGGATTATCTCTTGAACTTCGCGATTCTAAAAACCAAGGATGTTTATCTGATGTGTGGTTCAACACCAAATCAAGTATAACGCGAATGCCTTTTTGATGCGCAGTTTCAAGTAGCTGCTTAAAATCGCTCATATCGCCGTAAATGGAATTTATGCCTTTGTGGTCTGTTATATCATAACCACCATCTATCAAAGGAGAAGGATAAATAGGCGATAACCATATAGCATCAATACCGAGTTCTGCAAGATAATCCAATTTTTGGATTATGCCTTGCAAATCGCCAATGCCATCACCATTGGAGTCGTAAAAACTCTGCGGGTAAATATGATAAATAACTCCATGTTTCCACCAGCAAAAATTTTCATTCGTCATCTTTTATTCCCACAACACGCAACAATTCGCTTATAATGCTATCCGCATTATAATCTTTGGCACGTTCAATGGCTGAATTGCGGAATTCAGTTGTATCGCCGCTAGACAAAAATTCTAAAGTAACCTGTTGCATTTCCTGCCCAGTTTCAACCAGAAAACCGCATTGCTTATCCTTTATAATATCTTTTGGACCTTTTGTATTATAAGCAACCACAGGCAAACCGCAACTGAGTGCTTCCAACACTACCATCGCAAAAGTATCAAAACGTGAGGGAAGCACCAATATATCTGCCGAAGCGTAAATAATGGGCAGTTTATCTTGCTCTATCCAGTTGTAAAAAATAGCATCGGGGTTTTCTCGTTGCAGTTGTTCCATAGCGGGTCCTTTGCCAACCACAACCAGTTTTACATTGCTAAATTTTTTCTTCGCTTCGCTGTAAAGGTCGGTTAATTCAAGCACTCCCTTTTCTTTGCTAACACGACCAACATAAAGAATTACACGGCAATTATCATCCAATTTAAATGCAACACCTTTATCTGGCTTATGAGGTTTAAAACGTTCATTTATCCAATGTGCTGTTTGGTGTACGCTCTCAGGGTTTAGGTTCATATGAGTTCCCGAAAGCCATTTTTTCTGGTCTGAATTTAATACCAGCACTTTGTCAAAGGCGTTGTAAAAAGCACGCAACAAACGGCGCACTCTGCTTAGGTTGTACCCTTCTATATTGAGTACCTTGCGAGCAAACATAAGCCAATCGGTGTGCAAATAAAAAGAGGCTTCAACCGTGTATGCGTGTTTGAGGTAAATCCCGAACAAACCCATAACGCCCTCGGTTGAGCAAATAATGCGATCGTAGCTGCCTGCGGCAAATAAATTGTGCAATTCCACAAAATTGGGAATTCTAAAACTGTAATCGGGGTATACTGAAAGCGAAAATTCCTTTATTGGTTTCAACACCACTAAATTGTCATCTGGCTTAACAGTTGAACTGCAAGTCACAATATCAATTGGCAAGCCAAGTCTTTTTATCTCTGTGTGCATTTCTTTAAGGCATGTGGAAACTCCGTTGGGATCGCCAAAAGTATCTGTGAGCCACATTATGCGTTTGGGATGCTCATATTTTTTCATCTGTTTTGAGAATTTGCATAAAACAGGTCTGGCATTGAACAGGGTTTTTGTGCTTGCAAAATGCGCTGCCTGCAAGAGCGTGATGCCAAAAAATGGAAAAGACAAACCATCTAAAAATTCAAACAAATTCAAACTGGATTTCTGCTCCGAATTAGAACTCAAGTAACTTCTCAAAGAGATTGGCAATTCCAGTTTCTCTATCAATTTACTGATGGATAGGTTTTCAAATTGTTTTTTTGCACCACTCAATTTTTTATCCAAGCGAGATGTTAAAATTTCGTAAAAGCGGTTGTTTATATTCAAAATTGAGTTATAGTAATCTTTCACCAGATTTTCATCGTTGCGCTTGTGGGTTTTTGATATATTTTCCGCTTCTTTGAATATGGGTTTATAAGCCGAATTTATAAACAGCTTTTTCAAGAACGGCGGTTTCTCACCCATCATGCAGTTTTGAAAAATTCTTATAAAGGATGTGGTAAGCTTGTGCCGTTTTACTTCGCTGACCAAATTGGAAAGAAGAAAACTTATGATTTTGTCATTAGTGCTGCCTTTATGCAGCAAAAGGCGTACCAAGCCGGGGTCTTTGGCATTGAGAGCCATTTGGCAAGCAAAGTCTAGCAAAGCAATGGCCATTTTCTCGGTATGCTGATATAGCCCATAAGGAGCCATTTCTCCGTTTCGTATAGCTTCCAGTACAAGTTGCGATTTTGGCTGCGATTTCAATTTTTCCGCTAAATCAGGTATGTGCAGGTAAGTTCCAGTTACTCCGGCAAACATACCCATGTGGCAATCCGAACCGCCAGATATATATTTTTTATAAGGGTTGACACAATAGTTTTTTGGGTCAATGCCAAATTCCTTGGCATATCTATCTATTGCCTCTGGCGACATTTGCTTTACCCACTCTTTTACCAACATATTTTGCCAAGTATCCCTTTGCCCGTTGAGTACTTCAAATCGTTCAAAGAGCAACATTATCTTGTTGAAGAAAGCCTGCGGTGGCAACTGTCTAACGGCGTAATGGTAAAGAGGGTGCGCCCATATTGTTGGTATATCTTGCTGTCTGGCATATTCCAAAAAAGAGTAAATATTTTTACGCAGTTTTTCCAGCCTCACTTCTTGCTCTGGTGTAAAGCCATAGGTGAGCACATGTATGCCTATATCAAAATCTGGAACGCGGCAACTGAACTCAGCCGCCGTTAGAACATCAATGCCCTTGTCTTGCATTTGGTAGCAAGAGCGCGCATTATTGTGGTTTGTAATTGTAAAAGCATCACATCCATTTTGCGTAAGCCTATCTATCAAGGTTTGGCTTGGAAGCCAAGTTTCGGATACATCCAAAATACGCCCAAGCAATTCATCTGGCTCATTGCTGTTGAAATCGTGACAATGGAGGTCTATTTTTAACGTTTCGGCCTCAGGAAACCTATTTTGCTGCTCGGCAAGAAATTGCTGCTGCGCTTCTCGCAAAGTTCGTTGGAAATCACTATACATATAACAGATAGAATATAGTATTTTTTCTATATTACACTCCTGATATATAGCATAACCGGAGGTTTTTGTGAAAAAAGTACTATTCATTGCGATGTGCGCAACCTTTATGGTATCGTGCGCATCTAAAAGAGCGGCTCTTGTGGATTCGGTCATAACGGAGGCTAAATTGCTTCAGGCCATAGCAAAAGCAGACAATTTGGAGGTTCCAACCAGCATGGATTCTTTAATCACGGCTGCCGAAAAGCAAAATGAAGACCGCCAAACGGAAAAAGCTTTTGTTTTGGCAGACGAAGCTGTTCTTCAAATGCAAATTTTCCTGCTAAAACAGGAACAAACCACTCTTAACACAAAGAAAACAGAAGCTGAAAACGACTTGGCAGTATCCAAAGAATCTTTGGATATTTACCATAACGTTCTGCGCGAACGTAAAAATGCACCAAAAGAACGGGTAATAAATTAAGGAGGTTTTATGAAAATTCAAGCACTAGTTATTTTAGCCGCTGCTGCAAGCTTGTTTGCACAAGAAATTCCCAAAGAAGCCTCCATCCCTTGCAGAGCTTCTTATGAGGCTGTAAAAAATATGTATCCGCGTGATTTTGCCTCGGGGCGTTTTTACGCCTCAACAGAAGCTAGAATTCGCGGCTTGGAAGCCGTGCCAAAAGAAGATCGCAAAGGTGCGATTTACGAAGCGGAATTGAAAAACTGCGATTTGGCAGTAGAGCATTATAAAATACAGCTTTCAAATACCGCACTTCGTAAACATGTGGATTCCTTAACCAAAAGAGATTTGGCTATTCATAAAAGTATTTCTGCCATAAAAGATTCTCTTATTGAATTGTGGAGCAGCGATGCCCACGGTGCTAAATCCTTGAATGCAGCTTTGAATGATGAACGCAACCGTCTTGAAAAGTTGAATAAGGAAAAGTTAGCAGAGCTTGCAGCAAAGCAAAAAGCCATTGACGATGCGCAAAGAGCCCTTGCCGAAAAAGATTCCCTGCTAGCGGCGCAAAAAGCCGAGGCGCAAAAAAAGCTGGATGCCTTGAGCAGCAAAGCCATAAGCGTTTTCAGAGATGCCAGAGGTACAATTCTCTCCATGAGCGATATTCTGTTTGAAACTGGAAAGGCAGATTTGAAACAGGAGTTAAGGGAAAATCTATCGGCAATAGGCGCAATTCTCCAGAGCTTGCTAACTGAATCCAGAGTTATAGTAGAAGGGCATACCGATAATGTAGGTTCTGCCGATTTCAATCAAAAACTCAGCGAGCAAAGAGCCCACGCCGTTATGCAATACCTAATTGAAAGAGGCGTTGCCGCAAATCGTTTGCAATCCGTTGGCTATGGGCTAACAAAACCCGTGGCAGACAACAAAACCGAAGCTGGCCGTGCAAGGAATCGCAGGGTTGAACTTGTGATAAAAGACTGAGCAAATGTTTCACGCGGAGTTCAAAAGCATAAGCGGCAGCGACAAATACCCTTTGTCTCAGGTTGTTTATAGAGGTAAAGATGGTTCTCTTTTGGAGGTGAGCCATAACCGCGATGCTTGGAAAACTCGCTCGCCAGAAGAATGGAAAAATTTGTTCACCAACCGCCGCGTGAGTTTTGCACCTGCGGATTTAAGCGGAGTGTGGAGCAAGCGCGAACTCGTTTTACCCGAATTGCCTACCCAAGATATAGTTACGCTTCAAGAGGGTTTTACCCCTCTTTTCAATGCGCAAAAACTTGCACAAGAGATAAAGGTTAAAAGCCTGCACGTGAAGTTGTGCGGAAATTCGCACACAGGCAGTTTCAAAGATTTGGGGATGACCGTTTTGGTTAGTCAGGTTAATCATTTAATAAAAAACAAAATTAAAATAAAAGCCGTTGCTTGTGCAAGCACGGGAGATACCTCTGCGGCTCTTTCTGCATATTGCGCGAGAGCCGGCATTCCAAGCATTGTGTTTTTGCCCGCCGGGAAAATTTCCGTTGCGCAACTCGTGCAGCCAATTTCAAACGGCAGCCTTGTTTTAGCCTTAGACACAGATTTTGACGGTTGCATGAAAATTGTTCAAGAAGTGACCGCAGACAAAAGCATTTACTTGGCAAATTCAATGAACAGCCTCCGCATTGAGGGGCAAAAAACCATTAGCTACGAGCTTTGCCAAGAACTCGGCTGGCAGCTTCCCGATGTTTTAATTATTCCAGGAGGAAATTTGGGCAATGTAAGTGCACTTGCAAAAGGCATAGACGATTTGCTGGAGCTGGGTTTAATAAGCAAAAAGCCACGTATAATAGTTGCTCAGGCAGAGAATGCCAATCCATTTTACCAGGCTTATAAAAGAGATTTCAATAAACTTGAGCCTATTCAAGCTAAAAAAACTTTGGCAAGCGCAATTCAAATAGGCAACCCCGTTAGCTATCCCAAAGCCGAGCAAGCGATAAAGAACTATAATGGAATTGTTGAGCAAGTTTCCGAACAAGAACTTTCAGATGCTGCCCACCGAGCAGATAAAACCGGTCTTTACTCATGTCCGCACACAGGTGTTGCCTTAGGTGCATTGTTTAAGTTGCGCGAAAAGAGCATTATTTCAAGCGAAGAAAGCGTTGTTGTTATTAGTACCGCTCATGGTTTGAAATTCTCCGAATTCAAAGCTGGCTATCACGAACAAAAACTGGAAGGCATTTCCCCAAAGTACGCAAATGCAATACACTGGCTCCCAGCTAATGCAAATGCCGTACAAGATGCTATAAGTAATTATGCTCCTTAGAGCCTTATCTTTTATTTTAACTAACCTGCCTCATTTCCTTGAAAATGTGGTATTTGAATTATTTTACCCGCTTTATTTAATAAAGTTTGGAAAAGAAAAAACATACATCGCAGAAAGGTTAAAAACAGCAAATTTGCAAATAAAGCCAAAAATTGTATATAAAAATCTTTTTCTCAATGGACTTGCAAGTTTAAGGTTTTTGCAAAATAAAAAAATTCCGATGAAATTTGAAAATTCCGATTTAGTTCAAAATGAAATCGGCAAAAATGCCATTGTTTTCACAAGCATCCATTTAGGAGCTTTTGAAATGCTGCACAGGAGTTTAGAACATTTAACCGAGAGCATGGTTAATCTAGTTGTTTCTGAATTTAGAAATGCAAAGTTAGACGATTTTTTAACAAGTTTAAGGGCAACGCAAAAAATAAGAGTTGCAAAGGACTACCAAGTTCCCAAAATTTTGAAAAATGCCATCAGAAGCAAGGAGATTTTGGCGGTAATGGCAGACCAGTCAAAGGGCAAAGGCGAGAATTTTAAAATTTTGGGCGATGATGTCCCTTTATTTTTAGACCTTCCTTTAACGGCTAACAGGCTAGGCGCAAGCCTTGTGCTTTTCATAGCATTTAGAAAAAATAATGAACATATAATTCGTTTTGAACGAGTTTACGCGCCAAAATCGGAAATTGACAAAAACGATATTGCAAAAATGCTGGAAAACTGGATTTTGCAATACCCAGAACAGTGGGCTTGGAATTATGGGTATATTAAGCGGTAAAAATTTTCTATATTTTACCCTATGTTATCCCTCTCACAAATATGGTTCGTGGTACCTGCCTCGGCCATAGTCGCGCTTATCTGTGCCTTGGTTTTTTATAAAAGCCTTATGAAAAAATCCGAAGGTAGCCAAAAAATGAAAGATATTGCCCAATATGTGCGTGAAGGCGCAATGGCTTATCTAAAACGACAATACAAAACTGTTTCGGTTGTATTTGTGGTTTTGTTCCTTATTTTAATAGGGCTTGCGGTGCTAGGTATTCAAAATCCCTTTGTTCCAATAGCATTCCTAACCGGAGGCTTTTTCTCTGGATTGTGCGGGTTCCTGGGCATGAAAACAGCAACGAGCGCAAGCAGCAGAACTGCAAATGGAGCCACGCACAGCTTGAACAAGGCACTGCAAATAGCTTTCCGCGGCGGTGCGGTTATGGGCCTTGTGGTGGTGGGTTTTGGCTTGCTGGATATTTCGCTTTGGTTCATGTTGCTGAACTATATTTTTGACAACCACATACTCGGTTTTGGCGTAGGTTTTACCCAAGAGCATAAGATGGTTGAAATAACCGCAGTTATGATTACATTTGGAATGGGAGCAAGCGTTCAGGCCTTGTTTGCCCGTGTTGGAGGCGGCATTTACACAAAAGCCGCAGATGTTGGAGCAGATTTGGTTGGCAAGGTAGAAGCTGGCATTCCAGAAGATGACCCTCGCAACCCGGCAACCATAGCAGATAATGTTGGAGACAATGTTGGAGATGTTGCTGGAATGGGTGCAGATTTATATGAAAGCTATTGCGGCTCCATTTTGGCCACTGCGGCTTTGGGCGCGGTTTTGCCGCAGCTTGGAATCAGTGCTATACTTGCCCCTATGTTTGTTGCCGCTCTTGGAATTTTATTCTCTTTAGTAGGCATAATGCTGGTTCGCACAAAAGAAAATGCTAGCTCTAAAGATTTGCTGCGCTCGCTTTTAGTTGGAACGCTTGGCAGTTCTGTTTTGATTTTGGCGGCAGTTGCTGTGATGGCAGGCTGTGGCCTTATAAGCTGGGGCATTTTTGGCTCCGTGGTTTCTGGTTTGATTGTTGGCGTTATAATAGGGCAATTCACAGAATATTACACTTCAGATATTTACAAGCCAACACAGAGCATTGCAAATCAAGCGAGGCTTGGCCATGCAACTACAATAATAGAAGGCATGGCGGTTGGAATGAAAAGCACGGGATTTCCAGTTGTTTGCATTGCGGCAGGAATTCTTTTGGCATTTGGATTTGCAGGTGGTTTTAGCAATTTATCCATGGGACTTTACGGCGTTAGCTTTGCAGCAGTTGGAATGCTCTCAACTCTTGGCGTAACCCTTGCAACCGATGCCTTTGGCCCCATAGCAGACAATGCCGGCGGAAACGCAGAGATGAGCGGGCTGCCTCCAGAGGTTCGCAAACGCACAGACGAACTTGATATGCTGGGCAACACCACCGCCGCAACCGGCAAAGGCTTTGCCATTGGCTCTGCCGCCTTAACTGCCATTGCGCTTTTGGCAGCATACATAGAAGAGGTAAAATTATGGCTTGGGAAAATTGCATCAGATTCAAATGGAACATTCAAAGCTGGTTCTGTTTTATTTGCCAGCTCCAAGGAAAATCTCGCAAACTCCTTTGCCTCAGATTCTGCAATTAGACTTATAGACAATGGAAGCAGGGCAATAAATGCAGACGGAGCATTGGTAGGCTTAGTTGCGCAAAATGCAAATATATCCGATTTTCTTGTTGCTTATAATTTAACTCTTATGAACCCAACTTTGCTTTGCGGATTATTTATAGGCGCAATGATGGCTTTCCTTTTCTGCTCCATGAGCATTCAAGCGGTGGGCAGAGCGGCAGGCGCAATGGTGGATGAAGTTCGCCGCCAGTTCCGCGAAATAAAAGGTATTATGGATGGAACAGGCAAACCCGATTATGCGCGTTGCGTTGCTATTAGCACAGCTGGCGCGCAAAAAGAAATGGTTTTACCATCTTTGATGGCTGTTATTGTTCCCATTTTTGTAGGCCTAATTTTAGGCGTTCCGGGTGTGTTCGGGCTTTTAGCAGGCAGCTTGGCGGCAGGTTTTTCCCTTGCAACCATGCTGAATAATTCCGGCGGCGCATGGGACAATGCCAAGAAGTACATAGAGAAAGGCAATCACGGCGGCAAAGGCTCAGACACGCACAAATCCGCCGTCACAGGCGACACCGTTGGCGACCCATTCAAAGATACCGCAGGTCCTTCGCTGAACATTTTGATGAAGCTGATGACTATGGTGAGCGTTGTGTTTTCTGGGCTTATAGTTAAATACAGCGAAGTGTTTATGGGGTTGTTTAGGTAATCTCCTCATAGGTATCAAAGAAAATTTGCCTATTAACAATATAGCAGTCAGATAAATCCGTTTCGTTTGCGGTTAAAAAATCGCCAGCGACTGCGGAGAAATATTTTTCGGAGTCCCAATAAGAGAAAACTTTGGTGGGTTTTTCAACGGGGGTGGCTCTCACAATTTTTTCGCCTTTGGGAAGACAAGAGTGCGCATAGTCAACAAGCACAAGTTTATCGCCCGTTATTTTGTCTATTACTTCGGGTATGTATTCGGTTTTTAAATTGTATGGAGTGTCTAAAATATCGTAATTCTTTTCAAACTTCTCGCGCTTGATGGGATAAACCTCACCCACAATGCCTATCATAACATATATGTCTTTGCCTGCGCGCAAATCTATATCGCCTTCCAAAGTTCTAACCGTAACGGGCCAGTCTTCTTTGAACATATCCTCGGTTTTCACAAAACCAACGGGAATGGATTTTTTGCGCCAGCGTTTCATAGAAGCAAAATCAACTTGCGTTTTGCCTGCATAAATCAAATCATAATTTTCTAGATAATCCCTCACTCTTTGAATGAAATAATCCTCGTCTGCTTTTAAAAAACCTCCCGCCATTTCAATATTGCCGCCGCCGCTTCCAACTCCAGCGCAAATAAAATTTGCAAACTCACTCGCCATAATCTCGCGAACAGAACTCCGCACAGAAATTTTTATGCTATCTCCCACAAGGCAATACACCACGCAGGCATCCAAAACATCAACTTGCTTTGCAATATCGCTGGTAAAGCCCAGAATATTCGGGTCGCAAAAATCTTCTGCCCTGAACAAGCCAACTCTTTTATTTATCTTTTTATTTTCAATCCTCCTTGAACCATCAAGGGCAGCAGAGACTATTCTGAGTTCTCTTATTGTAAGAGCCGCATTTTTTAGTTTTTTAATCAAAGCCTTGTCAAAGTCTATATCTGCCAAATCTCTATCCAAAGGATGACGAAGCTCAGATAATCCATTTGTGTCTGTGAAAAGACCGTAATACAAAACATTTCTGGCTTTGTCGTCTTTAGAAAAATCGTAGCCCTCTTTTCTCATCATATCCCACACAAGTGTTGAACAGCTTGAAAGCGCAGGTCTAATTTCCGTGTTTTCGTCTTCTCTAATTTCTGCGCGGTGATGGTCTATAACGGCAAATTTTTTGCATTCATATTTTTGCACATTGCCTGCACCATATTGGCAATCCACCGTGAGCAAAAACTCCGGCTCATAAGGCAAATCCGGCTCGTATTCTATTTCTATTTCCAATTCATTTATCAACATAACAAGGCTTGGCTTTGATATTTTTGCCTTGCCCCCATAGATTATTTTGCTTTCACGTCCGTGAAACTTAAAAAAACGCTGCAAAGCATAAGCACTGCCTATAGCATCCGCATCGGGAATATCGTGGCACTGAATGAGGATGCTCTTATTTTGAACTAAAGATAAAAGGTTCATAGAGTAAAGCTAGAAATTTTTTTACTATATTAATAAATAGTATGACTATTAGGGAGTTTAAGAAGTTGATATCAAGCAATGGTTTTGTTTTATTAAGGCAGAGTTCAGGTTCTCACGAGCAGTGGGGAGATGGAACTCGGCGAGTAACTATAGCTGTTCATTCTGGAGATATTCCTAAAAAAACTTTGAATATTATGTTTAAGCAGGCGGGTTTAAAATAGGGAGAAATTATGCGGTACACGGCTCACATATATAAAGATGGAAGTAAATACGGGGTTGAGTTCCCAGATTTGGATGATATTAGTACTTGGGCAAATTCTCTTGAACAAGCTAAGAAAGAAGCAAAAGACGCTTTGGATTTAACTTTGCGTGGAGATTTGGCAGACGGATATCCATTGCGTAAACCCAAAACAAAGGCAAATCCAAGCAAAGGTTTTTATCCCATAGAAGTGGACCCTCAAATTGTAGAATCTTTTGAACTCTTGCCTTGCTGAACGGAACAATGCTCTCCACAGAAATAGAACGCTATATTGCATATTTAGAAACGCAAAAAAAATTCTCGCCGCATACTATAAGGGCTTATGCTCGCATATTAAAAGATTTTTTGGATTTTTTGAAAGAGGATATTTCGCCAAAGGATTTGAATTCAGATTTGATGAGAGACTGGATTTGGAGCATAAAGGAAAATAAAAAAGCCATAGCCACGCAATCACAAGCTCTTGCTTGCTTGAAAAGTTTTGGGAAATATTTGGTGCGTGTGGCAGTGCTCTCGCATAATCCGGCTGCGGTGATAAAAACTCCCAAAAAACCAAAAAGGCTGGTTTCTTTTTTATCTCAAAAAGAGATTAGCGATCCTTTTAAAATTGAGGATTTATTCAAAACGGAATTTGGCGAAGACGAAAACACCCTGCGGGCAAGAACGGTTTTGGAATTGCTTTACGGAACGGGGCTTAGAATTTCTGAGTGCGCAAATTTAACCTGGGCAAATTTGAATTTTGCAGAGGAATTGGTTAGGGTATGGGGCAAAGGCAGCAAAGAACGCATTGTGCCTTTAACTAGGGATTCAATAAAATGGCTTTGCAAGTTCAGGGATTTTCAGAGCAAAAATGCAATACCCTGTTTCTCCTCTAATTTTGTATTCTCAAAGAATGGCGAAAAGCCTTACAACACTCGCAAACTTTACAGCGATATTCACAATCTTCTACGTTCAATAGGCTGGGAAGGCAAGGCAAGCCCACACGTTTTGCGGCACACTTTCGCAACGCACTTGCTGGAAAATGGCGCAAATATAGTGACTGTTCAAAAACTTTTAGGACATAGCAACCCAAACACCACGCAAATTTACACGCACGTTAGCGCAGAGATGCTAAGAGATAGCCTAAAACAAGCGCACCCTAGGGGATAGCTTATTTTTTATCTTGAATAACCAATTCAACCCTGCGGTTCTTCGCACGACCTTCTTCGGTTTTGTTGTCTGCAACGGGTTTTTCCAAGCCATAGCCAACAGATTTCAGGCGTTTTTTATCTATGCCTCTCTCTATTAGATATTGCATAACTGCACTAGCTCTTTGCTCGCTGAGTTTTTTATTGGGTGCTGCGCCACCAACGTTATCGGTGTGCCCTTCTATTATTACGTGAGATTCGGTTAGCAAGCTCTGGAGAATTGCACCTATTGCCGATAAATTTTCCCTTAATTCCGGTTTCAAATCCGCTTTTCCAGACTCAAACAGAATATCGCTCATAGAGAGGATTGTACCTCTGGCATCTTTGTAAACGCTGATGGTTTGGCTTCTCAAAGCGTCCAGTTTTGTTTGTGCCTCAGCTTTTTGTGCCTGTAGCTCGTACTCTTTCATGGCAAGAGCTCTTTGGCTTTCGGTCAAAAGGCTACGCTCTATTTCCAACGTTTTGCTTAAATTACCAGCTTCAGAAGCCCAAGAAATTATAAGAGTGTCTTTTGCCTTAGAAATTTCTTTTTGTACAACTGCATATTTCTGGGCTAAATCAACTCTTATTATCTGTGCTTTGAAAACTTCCACCGCTAAATCGCAAGCTTTAAGATCGGCTGGCTGGCGCTTATCTTTGGCTGTGCCTTCCAGAGCTTGAATTCTCGCTTCCGTAATGGCATAAAGACGGTCTGATGCGGCATCGCGCACGGCAGAGTTTTTTATTGCGTCAAAAGAAGTTCTGCAAGAGATTGGAGCTTCTTGTGCAAACAAGCTTGCGGCACAAGCTAAAACGGCTAATGTTTGAATTTTCATAAAACCTCCTTATTTTTGAGCATCTGGAGCTTTGCGGGTTTCAAGCAAATTACGAACAATGGTCAAGGTACCTGTTGCTATTTCCAGGCTATCTGACATATTTTTATTTTCCTGATTTAAAAGGACAAGCTGAAGTTGCAAGGTTGCTTCATCCGCTAGGCCAAAAGCAGATTCTGGCGAATCTTGTTTTTGTTTTTCGGCTGAGGCAATTAACTCAGTTGTTGAGGCAGGAACTTCAACACCCCTGTCTTTTGCCAAGCCTTGCAGAGCTTTGGCTTCTGCTATGGCAGAATTTGCCATGCCGGCTTTACTAGATGAGCACGACATTAATAACGCCGTGCATAATGAAGCGAGTAATATTTTTTTCACAAAAAATCCTCCATGGTTGTGGGTGAAAGTAATATAGTAAGTGGCTGGCTTCGGCTACGTTCAGCCGCCGCTCATTGAGCGAAGCCGAAATGGGCAATGCATTACAATTTACTATATTTATATGATAAAAGTATGGAGTTGTTATGACACAAACCAGTTTGCTTCAAGTTCGCATAGAGCCTTCACTTAAAGAGCAGGCAGAGAAATTATTCCACGAAATTGGCATAGATACAGCCTCGGCTGTGCGTATGTTTTTTAAGCAAGCAATTGTTTTTGGTGGAATTCCATTTAATATTCACGTAGGTATTCCTCAAACAGATAGAAAAGCAGAGGCAAAGCTAGCTTTTCAAAGATTGCAGAAGTATAAGAAAATTTTGCCAGCAGATTTTGACTATAAAAAAGAGTTAGAATCCATTAGGAACGAGAAATATGAGAAATATGAAAATTCTCGTGGACACTGATATTGCACTGGATTTTTTGATAAGCAGAGAACCTTTCTTTAAGGAATCTTATGCTGTTATTCAAAGATGTCTAGAAGATGTTGATGGCTATATTTCGGCTCATTCTGTAAATAACATATTTTACATTTTAAGAAAGCGTTGTTCAGTTGAAGAAAGACGGCATTTAATTTATGAAATATGCAATATTTTAGAGGTTGTAGGCATAAACAAGGAGCATATATTTAATTCCATAAATAACGAGCATTTTGCAGATTTTGAAGACTGCTTGCAAGTGGAGTGTGCAAAAAGCAAGGGCGTGGATTTTATTGTGACCAGAAATACGTCAGATTTTTTGAATTCCGAGATTAAGGCTATTTTGCCGGTGGATTTTTGCCATATTGTCTGAACCAGAATAAACAGAACTATGAAAAACGCCCATATACAAAACCATTACCAAATGTCTGTTATACATATTTCACAGAATTTACAGAATTACCAGAATAATACAATAGGCAACCGAATGATACGTTTGTAGGGGCGCGATTTATCGCGTCCATATTGTGCGTTCAAATTTATTGTCCAAAATGTGAAATTATTTTCGGTTACGGCGGTTGTTTGTTTGATTACAAAAGGGTGCGATAAATCGCACCCCTACGGTCGCACCATTTTGTGACAATTACACCACGAATTTGGAAACACAATACGGCAAAAAACACAATGAGACGTTTTAGGAGGGGCAGGGTTCGCCTGCCTTAAATGTGGAATGATTTGTTTAATCCTGCACGCACCGAACACTGAACAAATTGCTCTTAGCGTGGCTGTCTTCTGATGCTACATCGATAACAACCATACCATTTCTGTCAACAACTAGCGCAGCATTACTCATTTGCCTGTAGTAGGCGAAGCCGCCTGGGGTCAAAGTGGAACTCCACCAAATGCCATAGACGTAGTTATTATCGACGATACTAGAGCCGGTGCTCCGCCACTTGGCTCATCATCGTCATCATTATCAAAGCAAGATGTGAATGTTAAAGCAAGCATTAAAACTGCCGTGAGTGCGAGTTTGAGGGGCTGTTTTCTCATAATGAATTTTCTCCACCAAAGTACGTTAGATTTAAATAGTAATATATAAAATTATTGAAAAAGGGTGGAAAAGAAATGCAAACCTCGTGCGTTTTTGTGCGGTTGTATGTGTTTAAAATCGGGAAAATCCCAAAAAATTTTACTATATTACCCATATATGCCTAAAGACTACGCAAAAAGCAACCGCAAAAGCCTAGATATGGAGCAATTGCAAGATTTGCGGTTCCATATAATAATGGAGCTTGGCACAACAATGATAACCGTAAAAGAATTACTCAACTGGCAAAAAGGTTCCATTATAGAGCTAGACAGGGTGGCTGGCGAAAACGTGGATTTGCAAATTAACGGCAAAATTATGGCAAAAGGCGAAGTTGTGGTTATGAATGATCATTTGGGGTTCAGGCTCGTCACGCTTTTAAGCCCAGAAGAGAGACTAAAGAGCCTCTAATGATAAAACTAGCCAAACAGCGTGTAAATTGGCATATTCCACCCCCCGTTATACATCTGCTTATATGGCTGTTTTTATATCTGGTTCCAATAGTACTGGGAAATCAAGGGAGCGAAGATGCTTGGCGTTTTCGTTATTGGACAACCATTCCCTTTTTTGCAGTTATAATTGTTTTTTATGCAAACTTCTCGTTTTTAGTGCCAAAATTTCTTTTTGAAAAAAAACGCATTTCCTACGCACTCATAAATTTGGCTATATTTGCAACTGCTCTTTTCTTGATTAGTGTATGGAGAAACCACGTAATATCCATTGGTGTTATAAAAGTGAGAAATGAGGATTGGCTTTTAAAAAGCGTTATGAGTTATACATTTACAGTTGGAATGGCAATATCCGCTTATTCAACTACAATGTGGTCTAAGTCTAGAGATGCAATGTATAATCTTGAGCTTGAAAATATACGCTCGGAATTGTCTTTTTTAAAAATGCAAATATCACCGCATTTTTTGTTCAACACGCTCAACAACATTTTAACCCTCATAGACGAAAACAAAGAACTCGCAAAAGAATCTGTGCTGCAACTTTCAAAACTGCTGCGCTCCGTGCTTTATGAATCTGAAAACGATACTGTGACAATAAAGCAAGAGATAGAATTTTTAACAAATTATTCAAATTTAATGCGGCTTCGTTATGGCTCTGAATTGAATTTCAATTTGACAACGGATTTGAGCGAACCCGATGCCCCCATCGCCCCTCTTTTGCTTATGCCCTTGTTTGAAAATATTTTCAAGCACGGAATAGGCAATTCTGTGAAAGATAGTTTTATAGATATAAAAATAAGTTCTAAAAATGGGAAAATTATTTATGAAAGCACAAATACATATTTTCCAAAAACTCCTCAAGATAAAAGCGGCAGTGGCATAGGCATTGCCAATATGCAAAAAAGGCTTGACCTGTTCTACGAAAACCGCTTTTACTACGATTGCAAAATTGACGGGGAAAACTATATAACAAAACTAGAATTGCAATATGACCCAAGCAATTGAAATCCGGGGAGCCAAGGAGCATAATCTCAGGAGCATAGACATAAACTTGCCGCGCGATTCCTTTGTTGTGATTACGGGAGTTAGCGGTTCGGGCAAGAGCAGCCTCGCTTTTGATACCATTTTTCAAGAAGGGCAGCGCAGGTATATAGAATCGCTTTCCGCTTATGCTAGGCAATTCATAGGCACAATGAAACGCCCCGATGTGGAGAGCATAAAGGGAATTTCACCCACAATTTCAATAGACCAAAAAACCATAAACAGAAATCCACGTTCAACGGTGGGGACTGTAATCGAGATTTTTGACCATTACCGTTTGTTGTTCGCCCGCCTTGGAACCCCGCACTGCCCAAAATGCGGAAAGGAGATAAAAGCCCAAACTGCCGAGCAAATCGCAGACAATGTTTTTTTGGAAAAAGCGGGGCAGCTTGCGATAATTATGGCTCCTCTTGTTGTGGAAAGAAAGGGCGAATACAGGCGCGAAATTCAAGAGCTAAAGGAAAACGGCTACGACCGTGCGAGAATAGACGGAACGATTTATGATTTGAACAAAACATTGCCGACTTTAGCACGCTATGAAAAACATTCAATAGATGTGGTTATAGACAGAATTCAAATAGAGGCAAAAAATAAAACCCGTTTGATGGAATCTCTGGAACAGGCGTTTAAAGTGAGCGACAATAAATTGGTTTCATTTATGTTTGGCGAAACTTACGAAGTGCAAAGTGCAGATTTGGCATGTGCAAAATGCGGAATTTCTTTGCCGGAAATCGAACCTCGCCTATTCTCTTTCAACGATAAGCAAGGGCAGTGCCCAGTTTGCAAGGGGCTTGGAAAAAGCTATCAAATAGAGGTTTCAAAACTCATAAACCCCGAACTCTCAATAAACGAAGGCGCGGTTTTGGCAAGCACAGCCGATGGTCGCTTGATTTTTAGCCAGCACGGAATGGCGGAATACAAAGCTATAGCAAGGAAAACAGGATTTTCGCTGAACACCAAGTGGAAAGATTTGCCCACTAATGCGCAAAATGCCGTTTTGGAAACTATAGTACCAATTCTTCAAGGGCTTTGGGATCAGTGGCATATAAGTTTGCTTCAAAAATATATGCTCATTGAACCTTGCGGTGAGTGCCACGGAGAGCGGGTTTGCGCGGCGGCACGTGCGGTTAAGTTTCACGGAAAGGGAATTTCTGAAATTTCATCTTTATCTGTGGAGGCTTCGGTAAATTTTTTTGATGAGCTTGAATTAAGCGAAAAAGAAAAGAGAATTGGTGCGGAAATATTCAGGGAAATAAAAGGGAGGCTCGGATTTTTGCAGGCTGTTGGGCTTGGATATTTAACGCTTAACAGAGGTTCTGCAACACTGAGCGGCGGCGAAGCCCAGCGAATTCGCCTCGCTGGGCACGTGGGTGCCGGATTGCAAGGCGTTCTCTATGTTTTGGACGAACCGAGCATTGGGCTTCACGCACGTGACAACGAAAGACTTTTGGCTCTTTTGGAAAAACTTAGGGCGCAGGGGAATAGCCTTGTTGTGGTTGAGCACGATGAAGAAACCATAAAACGTGCTGACTGCATCGCAGACATAGGTCCCGGCGCGGGGAGCGAAGGCGGCTTGCTTGTTGCACTTGGGAACATCAAAGATTTGCAGAAAAATCCCGCCTCATTGACGGGTGCATATTTAAGCGGAAAAAAGAAAATTGAAATGCCAAAAAAACGGCGAGAGATAAATAAAGAAACGCCGAGAATTAAAATACTTGGGGCACGTGCGAATAATTTGAAAAACATAAATGTTGAAATTCCTCTTTCTGTTTTCACTGTTGTGACCGGGGTTAGCGGTTCTGGCAAAAGCACATTGATAAACCACATCCTAAAAAAAGCCCTAGCAAAAAAATTCCACGGTGCTTACGAGGAACCGGGTGCGCACAAAAGCATTGAAGGGCTGGAGCACATAGACAAGGTTATAGAGATAGACCAAAGCCCAATAGGGAGAACACCACGCTCAAATCCAGCCACATACACAAAGGTTTTTGATGAGATAAGGAATTTATTCGCAAGCCTGCCCGAAAGCAAAGTTAGGGGTTTCTCAAAGAGCAGGTTCAGTTTCAACGTTCACGGCGGCAGGTGCGAAAAATGCTGCGGGGCTGGTGTGGTGGAAATAGAAATGCAAATTTTGCCAAATGTGCAAATAACCTGCGATGAGTGCAACAGCAAACGCTTTAACGATGCAACTCTTGAAGTTTTTTACAAAGGCAAAAACATATACGATATTTTGGATCTCAGCATTAGCGAGGCTCTTGAATTTTTCAAGGCTTTGCCCAAGATAGCAAAACCGCTTGCCGTTTTGAAAGACATTGGGCTTGGATATGTTAAACTTGGGCAGCCCAGCACAACACTCAGCGGTGGCGAAGCCCAGCGAATGAAAATCTCCACCGAACTCCGCAGACCCGGCACAGGCAAAACCCTTTACCTCCTAGACGAACCCACAACCGGTCTCCATTTTGAGGATATAAATCGTTTGCTGGAATGTTTGCAAAAACTTATTGAGAACGGAAATTCAATGGTAGTAATTGAACACAACCTAGACGTAATCAAATGCGCAGACTGGATTATAGATTTAGGACCAGAGGCAGGAGAGGCAGGCGGTTATGTGATTGCGGAGGGTACGCCGGAGAAAATCGCAAAAATGGGGAAATCGCAAACGGGGAAGTTTTTGAATAAATTGTTGAAAATGTAAAAAAATCTATATTTATTTGAATATGAAAACATCATATAAATCGTTGGCATTTATTTTTTTGTTAATTATTTTTATTTCCAGTGCAAACGCAGAGGATAACGAGGAACAAAACAATAAAAAAATATCAATTTACCTGCATCCATTTTCGTTTTTTTTAATAGACACATGGGAGAACGGTTGGTCTAATAGTTTATTCGACGACAAACCCCATATTTTTATTGCATATTTAACAATTAAAATTCCATTAAGCCTAAGCAATTCTTTGATAATTCAACCCAGTTTTTGGAACCGCTCAGGTCCCTTCCTTGACACGTTTGGACATGAAGATGATGATGAAATACTACGGCTAGATGATCTGTCTAGGCTGGGTTTGGGTATTGGGCTTCGCCATTTTGTTAATGGAAAAGGCGATGGTTTATATTTTCAGGCGATGAGCAATGTTTATCATTATTCAATAACAGAATGGAATAGAAGTACATACAATAATGCACTTTTTTCTTATAAAAAAATAAATTTTTATTATAATAAAGGTTATTATGCTGATTTGTTAGGTTATTTAGGTTATTCTTGGAAATATTCTCATTTTAGCATGTTTTCGGATATAGGCATTGGCACCATTTATCCAATCAATAATTCAAATTATGAACTTATGGTAGGCGTTTATAAAAAACCTTTTACATTTGATATGAATTTGGGTATAGGCTTATCATTTTAACCCTACATGGTTCAGGCAATTTTCTATATTCCCTCTGTGTCATTTTTACTAGAAACAAAAGAAGTATCAAAAGCCTATAGAGAAACAGGCGGAAATCTTGAAATATTGAAAAATGTCAATTTTACGTTGAGCGAAGGCAAAATTGCCGTGCTAACTGGACCTAGCGGCTCTGGCAAATCCACTTTTTTGAATATAGTGGGTGCTTTAGACAAGCCTACAGGTGGGATGGTTTTCTTTAATGGAAAGGAAATGTCAAAATTTTCCCGTAAGGAAATAAATGGCTTTCATCGTGAAAAACTCGGCTTTATGTTTCAGTTTCATCACCTGCTTGCGGAATTTACCGCACTTGAAAATGTACTTATGCCAGCTAGAATAGCTAGGCAAAATTATAAAGAAAGCCGCGCAAGAGCATTGGATCTTTTGAACATTGTGGGGCTTTCTGAGCGAATAAGCCACTTGCCTCGCGAGCTTTCTGGCGGAGAACGCCAAAGGGTTGCCTTGGCACGTGCCCTTATGAATAAGCCAAGTTTGATTATAGCAGACGAACCCAGCGGAAACCTAGACGAAAAAAATGCAGAGGTGCTAAAATCTCTTATTCTAGATCTAAATAAAAAATTTGGGCAAACATTCCTAATAGCAACCCACGATATGGATTTGGCGGGGATAGCCACCGATAGGTGGCTTGTTGCTCACGGAACAATCATTGTAAATACAAATGCCTACGAAAGGCGTAAATCTGTTCGCACATCTATGGGCACGTAGTGCCTTATGTCTTCTCCCATGTAAATTTGCCTAGGCCTGTAAATTTTTTGCTTGGGATTATCGTGGACTTCTTTCCAGTTGGCAATCCACCCCGGCATACGACCTATGGCAAACATAACCGTGAACATATTTGGCGGAATTCCAATGGCTTTTAAAATTATGCCTGAATAAAAATCCACATTCGGGTAAAGTTTGCGCTGTATAAAATAATCGTCTTTTAGCGCAATGTCCGCAAGCTCTTGGGCAATGTCCAAAAGTTCATCGCGCTGCCCCTGTTTTTGCAAAACCTTGTCTGCAATATCGCGCAGAATTTTTGAGCGAGGGTCAAAATTTTTATATACCCTGTGCCCAAAGCCCATAAGTTTAATGCCGTTTTCTTTGCGTTTCACTTTTTCAACAAAATCTTTGACAGAGGTTCTGGTTTTGCGAATTTCCTCTAGCATTTCAACAACGGCTTGGTTTGCGCCTCCGTGCAAATGCCCCCACAATGCACACACACCGGCAGCCGCGCTTGCAAACAAGTTTGCGCCGCCGCTTGCAACCATGCGAACCGTGCTCGTGCTGCAATTCTGCTCGTGGTCTGCGTGCAAAATCAAAATGAGGTTTATGGCTTTTACAATATCTGGGTCTGCTATATATGGGCGGTTTGGCAGCGTGAACATCATGTGCAAAAAATTGTTCACATAGCCGTATTCCGGCACCGCATAAATAATGGGCCTGCCTGTGCTCATCTTATATGCAGCAGCGGCAATGGTGCGGACTTTTGAAATTAGCTTTGCAGCCGCTTCTTCAAATTCTTCATCGTTCAAGTGATTGCTGAGTAAAGCGTTATCGTAGCAGCTCATTGAGTTTATCATTGCGCTGAGGATAGCCATTGGTGGCGCATCAATGGGAAACCCGTCAAAGTGGTGCCTTAAACCCTCGTGCATAAGCTCGTGCTCTGTTAAGAGCATGGAAAAATGGCGCAGTTCGGTTTGAGTTGGGAGCCTGCCCCAGATAAGTGTCCAAGCGGTTTCTATAAAGGTGCTTTTTTCGGCAAGCTCTTCTATGGGGTAGCCTCGGTAGCGCAAAATGCCGGTATCGCCATCTATATAGGTAATTGCGCTTGTGCAACTGCCGGTGTTCCCAAAGCCATCGTCAAGCGTGATATAGCCGGTTTGATCCCTTAGCTTAGATATATCTATGGCTAGTTCGTTTAGAGTCCCTTTTACCACGGGCAAAGAATATTCTTTGCCACCTAAATTGATATTTGCTGCAACTGTCATTTTCCCACCCACGGTTTTAATTCTTCAATCCAATCCCCAATAAAATTCGGCCTGCCACTGAGCAATTCTCTTTTTGCCACATCCATGGCCGCTTTCTCGGTTCTATCTGTTGCTTTCACCATACCCTTCAGGTGCAGCTCTGCCTCATCGGTGCATCCGGTGCCTTCTAAGGTTGCATATATGCTGCAAGTGATTGAATTTTGCCCTTCGCATCCGTTTTCGTTAACATTTATCTGTATCACCATGCTGTTTGCAATGCAAGGTCCATCTTTAAAAGATACCCTCCTTTTAAGAGAATTTGCAAATTCCAGGCTGAGTGGGTTCATTCTATATTTAGGGTCTAGAAATAGGCCGCCGGGGCGCTTAAAAAACTGGCTAATCAATTCGTCTACGGCTCGGTTTATATCTTGCTGGCTTGAGAGATTGCTTTGCACCCTTACTGTGGCAGAGGTCTGTTCTTCAACACTTACAAGCCTTGCCTTTAGCAAAAAATAGTTTTCGACGGTACTTGAACTTTCCACAATGCACAAATAGTCTGCTTTGAGAATATCACCTATTTGCCTAGCATCATCGTCAGATACCATGGTACCAGCATCATATTCAAAATCTGTGCGCAAAAGCTTGAGAATATCATTTGTGCGGTCAACAATTCTGAATTTGCCCTCTTTTAGCAAGGCACTTTCAAGCCTTTGTTTTAAAGGCCTCATGGCCTTGAACTTTGTTCCTTCTTCACCAAACACCCCCATTGCAACAGTTTTTTTGCCTTGGGCGCTTGCATAAGAGGCAAGCAAAAACAAGAGAACAAGAATTATGCGCATGTATGGAATATAGTAAAAGGAGAGTATTTTATCACATAAAATTGACAAATTAACTAAAAAATATTTGATATTTCAATAATTTTTATATATTTATATATGTAACCAGCCATTGGAGGTGATTGTGTTTAAAAGAATTCTTATGCCCGTTTTTATATTGATTGCCTTCTTCACAGCCTGGGGGCAACAATCGCAAGTTGGATTGGATGTAATAATCCGCGATTTCTCAGCTCCAGCTAATAGTCTTAATGAAAGACATTCAAAAGATTCAGCTCTAAATTATCCTGGCTTTCAGGAATTTGACTACAGCAAAACATCAACCAAGCAATGCAGTTCTGGAGCCACAAAAGGCATGGTTAAAGATACATTGGACTACAGTAAATGTTCAGCAGATGAAAGAAAAGGAAGAGACATTATAGAATTAGCCGCAAATGGGCGTTATTGCGCAAGACCAATGCCAGCAAACGGAAAGTGTTATGGAGAAAACTTGCAAAACTGGTACACAGATGATCCAAGTGGCGAGAAAGTAAAAACCTTTAACGAAATAATGACATTAAAACTCAATGATAATAAACTTTACGAAATAGATACAGTGGGGTATTTCCCCTTGGATAAATATCCAGATACTGAGACTTTCGGCAAGCAGCATTCAGTCAATGGTGTGAGACATAATTTTGGTTTTACAGTTGCAGGCTCAGCGGAATTTAAGTTTGTGAAAGATAATAACGATGTATTTATATTCAGAGGCGACGATGATATGTGGGTCTTTATAGATGGAGTGTTGGTCATAGATTTAGGTGGTGTTCATAATGCAGTAAGTGATACCGTTTATATAAACGATGTAGCTCAACAAAGAGGCTGGGCAGATGGTTCTATGCATTCAATCAACTTTTTTTATGCGGAAAGGCAAACTGTTGCATCGAACTTAAAGCTCACTCTTAGGCTCACCAACCTTTCGCCTCCGCGTTTTGGAGCACCCGAAATAAAAAAAGCCGTAACAACACAGGGAACAGATGGCAAAAGTTCTACCGTGATATATATAAACAATAAATTAGACAAAGAATCTATAGACCAGTTCATAGACAGTGATGATAAATTCCCAATAGTAATAAAGAAAGCCGGTGATAAAAACCTTTACGGATTCAAACTAGAATACATAAAATGCTCAGATAAGAGTACCACTATTTGGAACGGTACGGACAGTGTTTCTGTTTATGCTTGCGACATAACCGGAAGTGTGTGTAGCGAGAAGAAAAAGTGTGATGGTATAATCAACTCAGGGGATTCACTGTCTTTCAATGTACTCTCTGGTGATTTAAGTGAGGAAGGAAAAACATTTTTCCCTGGTTTGGAACTGCCAAACGACAAGTGGTATATAAAAACCGCTGGCAGCAAAACTCCGGCTACCAAATTGTCTTGGGCTATCAACACCACATCAATGCCATCAATTGTCTTTAAGCCCGATATCCCAGACAAAGGGGTGATAAAACCAGATTTCTCAATGGACGATTGGTTCACAGGAAACCCAAATGGCGGTAAAGGCAATGGAGGAGGTAATTTTTCAACTAGCGGCAGCGATTTGCCCACACGTTTTGGAAATTCAAAAGGACTTTTCCCCAGTATAGGGAAAATTTGGGATAACAAAAAAGGAGAATTTGTCGCCCTTCCAAATGGCAGAGACAACAATACAGTTCACGGATTTGGAGTAAAGGGAACACCTATTCCACCTAGCAGAGCCGGCGAACTCCTATTAACAGCCTATCCCAATGCAAACTCCACTGTAAATGGTAAGCCATACTCAGAATGGTATACTGATTCTGCAACTCAAAAGCTTTTTGGCCTGCCACCCATGCCAAAAGACGGCAAGCCATTTGGAGTAGCCGACCCAACTGAAAAACAGCCGGCTGGCGGTTATATGTTCGTCAAAAACGGTTTCCCAGGCGAAAGCTCTGTTGGAGGCATCCAGCTCGCACCCACACGTTGCATAGCAGATAGGGATGAACTTGATGTACATGGCAAAGCTCCGCACATCAACTGTCTTAACTTCAGCCTAACAGCCAAACAGCCATTCCAGCTCGCAGTTACTGTTTATGACCAGCTTGGCAACTTTGTAACCCAATACCGCGAAACAGTTAATGAAACAGAATTTCGCAGTGTTGTTCAAGGGCCAACTTTTATAGAAGACATACCAAAAAAGGGACAAGATGGCTATGTACAACCCACCAATAAAGGGCTACAAAGTGAATGCGACTACCCTACTAGCGCAAATGATTTTGGCAGGAAAAATATCATAACCACAAACGGCCTTGTAAAAGTAAATGTAAATATATATCCATTCTCCAAAGACGGACGGCGTTTTGGCAATGGCGTTTATATTTTAAAGATAGACAGGGTTGATTTGCCTTATGACGGTTGCATGAATTCTGCTGGAAGCTCGCTTTGGATAGAAGAAGGATTTATACGTTATCACGCAGACACAAAATTCGGCTGGGTGAGAACTAAATAGCTAGTTGGGAGAATAAAAAATCCTCGCTTGTTTCCAAGCGAGGATTATTTTTTTAAGTGATTAACCTAGTCTCTTTTCAATAGCAGCAAGTTCCTCTTTGAGTTCCTTGGGTAGCTTGTCGCCAAATATAGGATAGTGCTTTTCTTTAATATCGGCAATTTCCTTTTTCCAACCATCTACGTCAACAGAGAGAATCTCTTTCAACACATCGGCAGAAACGCTATCTGGTTTGTCGAAATGAGCTGGGTCTGGCATTAAACCTATTGGGGTATCAACAGATTTGCCTGTGCCATCGCATTGCTCAAAAATCCACTTTAGAACGCGGGAATTTTCGCCATAACCTGGCCATGCAAACTTGCCGTCTTTTTTGCGGAACCAGTTTACAAAGAAGAATTTTGGCTGTTTTGCTTCTGGTATTTTTTTACCCACATCAATCCAATGTTTGAAGTAGTCGCCCATGTGGTAGCCGCAGAATGGCAACATGGCAAATGGGTCGCGGCGAATATCGCCAACTTTCAAATCAAGAGCGGCTGCGGTAATTTCGGAGCCAACTATTGAGCCCATAAACACACCGTGGTTCCAGTTCTTTGCCTCGTGAACAAGCGGAATGGTGCTTGGACGGCGACCGCCGAACAAAATAGCATCAATTGGAACACCGCCCAAATCTTCAAATTCTGGAGCAATCACAGGGCACTGCTTTGCAGGGGCTGTGAAACGGCTGTTGCCGTGAGCTGCTGGGGCTTGGTCTTTATTGGCTTTATCTTGCACCCATTCTTTGCCGTGCCAGTCAATTAATTTGCCCGGAGCATCATAGCCAATTTGTTCCCACCACACATCGCCGTCTTCGGTTAAGGCAACATTGGTGAAAATGGTATTCTCTGTTATGGAGCGCATAGCACTTGGATTGGATTCCATAGAAGTACCAGGAGCAACGCCAAAGAAACCGGCTTCTGGGTTAATTGCGTACAACTTGCCATCTTTGCCTGGGCGCATCCATGCAATATCGTCACCCACGGTTTCAACGTGCCAGCCTGGGATTGTTGGAACAAGCATGGCGAGATTGGTTTTTCCACATGCGCTTGGGAAAGCGGCAGCGATGAATTTCACTTTTTTGTCGGAATCTCTTGTGATTTTCAAGATTAACATGTGCTCTGCAAGCCAGCCTTCGTTTTTGGCGGCAATGCTTGCAATGCGAAGAGCGAGGCATTTTTTGCCGAGCAATGCGTTTCCACCGTAACCGGAACCGTAACTCCAAATTGTTCTTTCTTCGGGGAAGTGAGCGATGTATTTCTTTTCAATTGGAGCGCAGGGCCACTTGCCATTATCGTCTTGGCAAGAGAGAAGAGGTTTGCCTATGGAGTGCAAGCAGGGAATGAATTCGCCTTTATTGCCTAAAACCTCCAAAACCTTTGTGCCAACGCGAGCCATTATGTGCATATTTATTACAACATAAGGAGAATCAGATAATTCAACGCCAATTTTCGCAATGGGAGAACCGATAGGCCCCATTGAGAAAGGAATTACAAACATAGTTCTGCCGTGCATGCAGCCTTTGTAAAGACCTTTCATTTCTTTTTTGAGGTCGTCTGGGTTAATCCAGTTATTTGTGGGGCCTGCATCGTCCTTGCTTTTGCTTGCGATGTAGGTACGGCTTTCAACGCGAGCCACATCGGAAGGGTCGGAACGGAACAAATAAGAATTATGACGTTTTTTGAGTGGAGTTGCAAGGCCTGCATCTACTAGGCTTTGCACCATTTCGTCGTATTCCGCTTTTGTGCCATCGCACCAATAAATGGAATCCGGCTCAGTTAGGGTGGCTATCTCTTTGACCCACGCATTGAGCTTTTCGTGGCTAGAGGGTGATTCACAACAAGACATAAATATCTCCTAGGTTAAATAAAAAGGTCTGGGAGTAATATAGCAAATTATAACAGAAATTTTGGCACAAAATATCCATTTTGCAGCTCTGCCACAGCTATAACCTGCTCATTATTTGCCACAAATACCAAATTCCCCCCAGTTGCAGGTACCAGACCGCCAGCTACTGGCAAGCCATTCAAAATTTTCCGAGAATCTTCCTCGCCTACCCTAGCTATTTCCCAATTCAAAAGCTCTTGTGGCAAAATTGGCTCGCCATTTGCCTGCTCCACAGATATATTTCCTATGGCAAGCCTCCTTATATTGCCTGCCACCCCATAAGTTCCCAATTTTTCGGCTATATCTCTGGCAAGGGAGCGAATATAGGTGCCTTTGGAGCATTTGCAATAAAGCTTATATCCAGAGCTTATGCTCAACTCATATATGGTTATTTTTCTGGGTTTTAGCTCTATACTCTGACCCTTTAGCGCCAAATCGCTGGCTCTTTTGCCATCTATTTTTATTGCGCTATATGCCGGCGGTATTTGTTCTATTTCGCCTATAAATGTTTGCAAAACGGAGTTTAATTCTTCTGCTGTTCTCTCTGCCTTATCATCTTGCTTTAATACATTACCTGTGGGTTCAAGCGTGTCGGTTAAAATTCCAAGGTGCAAATCAAAGGTGTAAACTTTTTCTTGAGCTTCTATATATGGCAATAACCGCGTGCATTTTCCGGCAGCCGCCACTATTAAACCGCTAGCAGACATATCTAAGGTACCAGCATGTCCAACTCGTTTTGTGCCGAGTTGTTTTTTTATTGCATTTAGGGCTTTGAATGAAGTTATTCCTGAAGGTTTGTCTATTAAAACAAAGGCGGATGGCATGTGGGGAATTTAGTAAAATTTCTACCTTACCCAATATGCTTAAAAAAATTCTCTTCCTCATTTTATTTTCCCTTCTCACATTCTCTTGCGAAAAGCAAAATCCCGCAAAACAAACTGCGGCTTGCCCCGAAGCTCCTCCCAGCTACGAAAATGCAACAGGAGAATTTGACCCAATAGCCGTTCCAAACGAGGCTTTGCCCTGCGGAGAAATAACGCTTTGGGGGTCGGCTTCACCCTTCTCTTTAAATATGTGGCAAGATTACAATTCATTTTCCGTTTCAATAATGTCCATGCTTTTTGAACCACTTGCAGAACTACATTCCACAGAAAACAGACCAACGGGAGTTCTTGCTAATAACTGGGAAATTTCAGAAGACAATATGAGCTATTTCTTTGAAATAGATAGCCGCGCAAAATGGAGCGATGGAAAACCAATTACGGCTTATGATGTGCAGTTCTATTACGATGTTATTATGGATCCAAAAAATTTAACTCCTATTTTCAAGGTTGGGCTTTCTCGCCTTGAACGCCCTGAGGTTGTTGATAGCCTGCATTTAACCATAAAAGCCAAAGACCCGCATTGGGCTAATTTTTGGGAAGCGGCGGGAATGGTCGCTTTTCCAAAACATATTTGGGAAAATACAGATTTCAATTCCATTCGCTTTGAGTTCCCTGTTGTTAGCGGGCCTTATTCCATAAAGCAAATGAAAATAGACCAGAAATTAGAGCTAGTGCGCCGCTCGGATTGGTGGGGGCGGCAAAAAAGATACAATGCGGGTAAATATAATTTTGAAAAAATAACATACCGCTTTATGGAAGACCGCAACAAAGCCCTTGAAGCCTTGAAAAAAGGCGATTTTGATGCTTACCCAATTTACACTTCGTCTATATGGGTTAAGCAAACAGATTTTGATGCAATAAACAAAGGCTATGTTTTGAAAAACAGAGTTTTCAACGAAGAACCCATTGGTTTTCAGGGCTTTGCGCTGAACTTGCGCAGGGAAAAATTCAAAGATGTTCGTGTTCGCAAAGCCCTTTCCCTTTTGCTCAACAGAGAGCTTATGAGCGAGAAATTTATGTTCAGTCAATATTTTCTGCTCAATACCTATTTCCCAAGCCTTTGGGATGGACATAAAAATCCCTATGCACCACTATACCCTTATGCACCAGATTCCGCTCGCAAACTTATGGAAGAAGCTGGCTACACCGTAAATGCTGGGGGCAAGCTTGTGGACAAAACTGGCAAACCATTTGAGCTAACATTTTTAAACCACGCCGAAGATATCCGCCACACAACAAAGTTCCAAGAAGACTTAAAAGCCGTGGGCATAGAATCCAACATAGAAACAGTTTCCCTTTCCACATTCCGCCAGCGCATTGACGATGCGAACTTTGATTTGTGCTGGCTCGCTTGGGGTGCGGGTCGCTTGAGCGATCCGGAGGCAAGCTGGCACTCTAAAACCGCAAACGACAAAGGCACAAATAACGTGCCAGGCTTGCAAGATGGCATTATAGACAGCCTTATAGAAGCCCAAAAAACCGAACCGAATCTGAATGCTCGCAATGAGATATTGAGGAAGCTGGACACTCGCCTAACTGAAATAGTTCCATATATTTTGCTGTGGCAATCCGAAAATACCAAAATTCTGCACTGGAGGCGTTTTGGCTATCCTGGGTCACTATACGGCAAATTCAATAGAGAAGAAGCTATACCTGTGTATTGGTGGTATAGCCCTGAGAGAGCTGGGGAGCTTCAAAAGGCGCAAAAGAGCGGTGAATCTTTGCCTATTGTGGATGTGGATGTGCGTTTTCAGAGTAGCTGTCATTAGCATTTACTATATTGGCTATATATGTGCATTTTTTCTAAGATTTTGCCAGCAATATTGCTGTTTGCCTTTTTGGTGCAGGCTGCATTTGCAAACGAAGGTATTTACGATCGCGACTTAGTGCGCGGTTTCATAACTCTCAAAGGTGATTTCCGAAGCATGATACTGGGACGCAATGGAGTTAGACTTATAAATACGGTTACTGGTGAAAGTTATAATATGGAGTTTATTGATGGTCACGTAGAAATAGGTGCCGAATACAATCAATTGCAAACATGGTTTGATGTTGATTTTATGCCCGTAACCCCAAAAAGAGGCAGCACCAGATGGTTCAGCTACGGAATCACTTGGATGTGGGGTTATAAATTGTTAGCACAAAACTCTCTTTTTAATATAATTCCCTCAATTGGCCCGGGTTTTGAATTGTTGAATATTCGTATGGGGCCAACAGAAGAAATTATGAGTTCCTTTGGACCAGCTCTTAACTTGGAATTAGAAATCCGCTTACAATTCTCGCAATTTTCGGCGGGCCTTTATGGAGGTTACAAGGTTGAACGGCACGACTGGGAAGATTTGGGCTTTAAAGATGTGAACTTCGATAAAGTATTCGGTGGCCTAAAACTTACGTGGACTATGCTAAATAATTTCCAAAAAAGGGCAAAAGAAATGGAATAAATATTATGCCGCCTTTTTTAGGGCTAAAAATTTTTAACGATACTGACTTAAATTCCATAATTCCTCTGATTGACTGGAAGATGTATTTTTGCGCTTGGGATTTAAGACCATCTCAATATACCGAAACGCATAAAAATCTGGAAAATGATTCACGCCTCTTATTGAAAGAGATTATAGACAAAAAATTGCTGAGAGCCGCAGCGGTTGTTGGTTTTTTTGAAGTTCAAAGAGTTGGAGATTCTCTCTTGGTTTTGGATAAGGATTCCAAAGAGATAGCTAAACTTCATTTTTTGCGGCAGCAAAAAGCAAATGAAAATGGAATTTACCTGAGCATGGCAGATTTTTTCAACCCAAGGGAAAAAGATTTTATAGGGCTTTTTGCCGCCACCGCAGGCTTGGGCGCAAAAGAGGCTGGGCAAAAATTCATAAAGAATAATGATGATTATTCCGCCATAATGCTAGGGCTTTTGGCAGACCGCCTTGCAGAGGCATTATCTGAAAAGCTTCACAGAGACATTTTGGGCGGCATTGGAATTAGAGCAGCTCCAGGATACCCCGCAAGCCCAGATCATACGGAAAAAGCTACAATCTGGAAATTGCTCTCTCCAGAAAACATAGGCATTTCCCTAACAGAAAGCTATGTTATGAATCCCACAGCCTCTGAATGTGGCTATTTTGCTGCAAATCCGGGGAGCCGCTACTTCAAGCTAGGCAAAATAGGCGAAGACCAGCTTGCAGATTATGCTCGCAGAAAAGGGATGGATGTAAAAGAAATTTCTAGTTTTCTACTCTAAGTTTAACCTATAGGAGGAGGTGTATGAAAAAAGTCCTTATGTCTTTGTTAGCTGCTTGCGTACTTACCGTGAGCACCGTGAGCACAACTGGGTGCTTTGGTTCCTTTGCTGCGTTTGAGAAACTCAAAAAGTGGAATGGGAAAGTCACAAACAATAAATTTATCAATTGGTTGGTATTCTTGCTGCTGTGCATTATTCCTGCTTATGAGTTGTTCTTCTTTGCAGATACTTTGGTGTTCAACTCATTGGAATTTTGGACAGGCTCAAATCCCTTAGCCCTTGGCGATACATATCGCGAGACAGATGCTAACGGAAATTCTGTTACCGCTGTTAAAATGGAAGATGGCTCGCTTTATATGCGCCTTGATGCCAAAACCGGAGAAAGGCAGGAATTTGTTTTGCAGAGAGACGAAGAAGTAGTTCGCATTTTAGATGCCAAAGGTAGCTTGCTTAAAGAAGCTGCTTTTGCCGAATAATAATATATGCGTTTAAGACATCTCTAAACACTTCTTCTGGGGTTCCGGTCCCATTGATTTTCGTTATTAGAGAAGGATCGTAAACGCTTAAAACTGCGGCTGTTTTTGTTTCGTATTCCTCTATACGGGCACGAACAATTGATTCATCTGTATCGTCTTTGCGGCCTTCAATGGTCGCTCTTTTTAACAAGCGTTCTGTTATAACTGAATAATCCTCAATTTCCAACACAAAAATATGCTTTATGTTAACCACATTCTTTATAAGCTCTGCTTGCGCCACGGTACGCGGAATGCCGTCTAAAAGGAATGTTCCTTTTATCGGGTCAAATTTATTTGTATCTATTAAGCCGCCAACATAGCGGGAAAAAATTTGAATGGTAACCTCGTCTGGAACGAGTTTGCCTGCATTGGCATAGCTTGCGAATAATTTGCCGTTTTCGCTGGCAGGAGAGAGCCCCCTGAATATATCACCGGTTGAGAGATGCTTTATGCCATTTGCAACAGCAGCCAATTTTGCCCCCACCGTTCCTTTGCCAGAACCGGGTGCACCAAAAATCAAAAATGCAGAAATATTGCTCATGGTGATAATTTAGAAAAGCTAATCCCTAACAAACAAAACCGAGCCTATAAAAACCAAAATTATTACAATTATTTTTTGAAGCGGAAAAGGTTCCCCAAAAACCACAAGACCACCAAGAACAGGTACAATCAAGCCAATGGCAGCAGAAAGCGGAATAACAAATAAAGCCCTGCCTCTGCGAAGCCCCACCTGCGAACAAAAGAATGCCGCCATATAAAGAACTGCAAAAACAAAAATACGCAAATCAATGGGAGGCGGAAACAAACCATCTAAAGAAATGCTTTTGTAAAAAACCGCAGAAAGCCCAAAACCAGTGCCTGCACATAGGGAATCCACTATTTCTGGTTTGCGAAAAACAAGACAAGCAACGGCTAGCAAAGCTAAGGCGGCTCCAGCATAAACCCAAAGCGTTTTTTCAAAATACAACCCGCCAGAAACCTCACCTGCCAAAGTTCCGTCTATCAAAATCCCGCAAAAAATCAAAGCTATTGCAAAAGCAATTTTCCGGCTCATTTTCTCGCCTAGAACTTTCCATCCCAAAATTGCCGTGAGTGCTGGGTTCAATGCCATAAAGGGCTGAACCAAACTTATATTGTATTTTGCCATTGCCGTGTAATAGAGCAAAGTAGCTACAACGCTCAAAAACAACCCGCCAAGCCAAAATTTATTCTTAGCCAAAGACTTAACTGAATTTGCAGCACGCAAACCCATGCTTTCAAGAATATTCCCAAAAGCCAACCCCACCGCAGAACTAAGTGTTAATAAAAAAAACATAGCCTAATTATAAATTTCTCTATAAGTCCAATAATTCCCCATAACTCGCTTTACATAATCCCTTGTTTCCCAATAGCTCACCTCTTCTACCCTTATATCCCAAGGCAAAGAACCGTGGTTCGTGAGCCAGCGAACGGCTGGGGCTGGGCCTGCGTTATAGTTTCCCAAAACACCTATATAATCTCCTTTGTACTCAACATACAAATCATTTAAGTACCTAACCCCCAAACGAATGTTCATATATGCGTTATACAGCAAGTCTTTGTCGTATTTATCAATTTTTTCTGACTTAGACAAAAAATCTCCCGTTGCAGGCATAATTTGCAAAAGCCCCCTAGCACCTACAGGAGACGTGATTTGAGCATCAAACATACTCTCTTGCCTCATAACGGAATAAACGAGGAAAGGATCTATTTTTGCATGTTTTCTCACTTTTGTTTCGTGTGGTAGCGGATAAAGAAATTTTAGAACCTGAATTGGAACGCCAACCATTTTTTCTCTTGGAACTATATCCATAAAATTGCGCGCCATTCTATGAGCCAAAGCATATTCGCCATTTTGCATGAACATCATGCCATATCTGTAATAAAATTCAGGTCTGTTTTTATGAAGTTTAAGAGATTCATCATAAAGTGAGTAAGCTTCTTTTTCAAAGCCGCTCTTGAGCAAAACGCCTATTTGCTCCAAACGCTCCCCGCTAACAAGGGAATCTTTTTCGCCGTCAGCTTTTTTCTGCAAAGCTCTCAACCAAGCTATGGTCGCAGAGTCTGACATTTCTGTCCCAATTTTGGGAATGTTTTCTAAAAGTTCAAATTCCTTCAAATTTTGCTTTGCTCGCCAGGCATAATATCCAAGCGGAAAATCCGCTATAACGGCAGAATAGGCAATTGCGGCATTCTCTCTGTTTCCCAATTTTCTTTGGCATTCCGCATAAAAATAAAGAGAGGCATTTCTAGGCATTAGCCCTAGATTTTCATGCGCAGCCTCTGCAAATATATTTGCGGCCTCTGTATATTTTTCCTCTTTAAAATTTATGAACCCAACTCTGAATTTAGCCCACTGCCTTGATCTATGCTTTCCAAATCTTGAATCGTATAGCTGTTTGTAAATTTCTATTGCTTTTTTGTAATCTTTTGCTTGCTCATATTCCAGTGCCTTTACCCATAGATTGTTTGCATTTTCTGCACTGAATTGAAATTTTTTCTGAAAAATTGAATCCAACCTCCTAGACTCAGCTTTATTGCCAACATCTCTCACTATCCTCAGCAGACTTTGCATCCAAGTAGAATTGTAATCTATGCTGTCTAAAAGTTTTTTGTATTGCCCTATTGCCAAATCTGTTCTGCCTAAATGTTTCCAGGCTTCTGCCTGCAATACCATAAGATTGATTCTTTTCGCAGAATCTAATTTAGAGTTTTTATTAGACAATATAGAACCTGCTTTTTCGGCGCATCTTTCGTTATGCTTTTTTTTGCATAAAAATGTAACAAAATCATAATCTTCAGAGTTCGGTGCAAGTCTCTGCAAGGCTGCAAAAGCAGAATCTTGATATGGCACGCCGCTTCTCAAAAGCATAAAATAAGACTCTATTGCTCCTTTTGTATCCTTTTCATTTTCTTGTATTTTTGCCAATCTCTGCCTTAAAACACGTTCATAATTTGTACTTGGCTTAGATTTGAGCCTTTTTAGCAATGAATCTTTTTTTGCGCTTTGCATAATTGCCGTATCCAGCAAAATGCCTTCCATCAAAATCTGGTCAACTTGTTCCCATGAATTCTTGTTGTTTTTCATGCTCTTTATATCCATCAAAATTTTTCTGCTCTCTTGAATATTGCCTCTTTCCAATTCGCATTTGGCAATCCTAATCACAAGCGGCCCGTATAAAAGGTCTGGTGCCTTTTCCAAAAGAGGCATATAGGCTGCATAAGCACTGTCCCATTTTTTTTCGTAATAAAGCACAGCTGCGTTTAAAAGCTCTTTTGAAAAAACATCTTTTGCTGTTTCGCTTCCTTGCAATGCAAGTTCTTTGCGCAAAACTTCATTTTTAAACGCACTGGGAGGCAGCAACTCAAGCTCGCTATCAGAATCATCTAAAGTTGAAACCATTTCCTGAGCAATTGCTATGGAAAAACAAAAGGCAAAAAGTATATATTTCATTTAAAGTAAATATAGTAAGTACTAAACACCTTTCACCAGAGTAAAATGCTTCAAATACCTAGAATTTTTCTGCGGATAGTCTATTAAGCACTGCAAACCCCTTGATTCTTTTCGCTTTAGGGCATTTTCCACAATAAGCCTTGCGCTTTGCACAAAATTGCGGAATTCAAAGGTGGCAAAGGGAGAATTTTCGAGTTCCTTCAACTTTTTTAACCCCGTTTTTAAACCCTCAATAGAACGCACAATACCACAATATTCCCACATAATAGTTTGAACCTGTTTTTTTAATTTTTGACAGTTAAAATTGTTCAACACAACTTGCCGCCTGCTAGCCACTAGCCTCTCCTCTCTAGCCACTTTCTTATTTATATCCTCGCAAGCTCTTAAAGCAAAAACCACGCTTTCCAGCAGAGAATTCGATGCCAGGCGATTTGCCCCATGAACACCGGTTGCCGCAATTTCGCCGCAGGCATAAAGACCCTCTATGGTTGTTCTGCTAAAAGAATCCACAAGCACGCCGCCGCACATATAATGTGCTGCCGGAACAATGGGTATCCAGTCTTTTGTAATATCTATCTTGCATTCAAGGCATTTTGCGTAGATGTTTGGAAAATGAGTTTTTATGTCTTTTGCCTTGCGGTGAGTTACGTCCAAATACATATAGCTTTTGCCAGTGCGCTGCATTTCGCTGAGAATTGCCCTTGCCACAATATCGCGAGGCGCAAGCGAGCGAAGGGGATGAACATTGTTCATAAATTCTTCGCCTTTGTGATTTTTGAGTATTCCGCCAAAGCCGCGAAGTGCCTCGGATATTAAAAATGTTTTTTTGAGCTGCGGCGCATAAAGGCTTGTGGGGTGGAACTGCATAAATTCCAAATCTTGAAGAGCCGCCCCTGCGCGGTAAGCTATGGAAATTCCTTCTCCGCAAGCATCTGGCGGGTTGGTTGAATGCAACCAAAGCTGCCCTGCGCCTCCGGTTGCGAGCACAACGGTTTTGGCATAAATAATTTTTGTTTTTTTTGAATTTTTTCCTGCGACAATGGCTCCTACACAGCGGGTTACGTTTTTATGTTTTTGCGTTATCAAATCTAAAACCGTGCTGTGTTCAATAAAATCTATTCCTTGCGAGCGATGTTTTAATTCAGCGAGCAAAGCTCTCATTATTTCTTTGCCGGTTAAATCTGCGGTGTGCAAAATTCGCCTAAAGCTATGCCCACCTTCCAAATGCAAATCAAAAGCATTTTCATCATTTTTTGATGTTGTGAAATTAACTCCCCATTTGAGCAACTGCTCTATGGCTTTTGGCGCATTTTTGGTTAAAATCTCCACCTGCCTTTTTTTGCACAACCCATCTCCAGCTTCCAAAGTATCTGCAATATGGCTCTCAAAAGAATCTTCTGGCGATGTCACAGATGCAATGCCCCCTTGCGCATAATTTGTTGAACCATCTGGACTAGCACCCTTTGTTAAAAGCAAAACGCTCTTGCCGCTCTCCGCCGCCTTTAGAGCAACAGTTAAGCCCGCAATGCCTGCGCCTATAACTAGAATGTCGTGCATATTAATTAATTTAGTAAAAAGATTTAGTAATCCTATACAGATGGCTTTTACCATCTTTTTATCCTGTATGGAAGATAAAATAGACATCAGTCTCTTGCAGAGAATTTTGGTAGAAAACCAAGAAGCAGTTCAGAAAATAGAACTTTCTGAGCGAGAGCTTGCTCTAGAGGCAAAAGGAAACTACATTTTTGTTGGTCCCAGACAGGCGGGAAAAACTTTTTGCCTGTTTCAGATAATAAAGCAATACATAAAAAATATTCTGCAAAAAAAATACTTTACATTAACTTTGAAGATGACAGGCTTTTAACTTTCAACGCCTCGCACTTTCAATTGCTCTTAGATGCCTATAAAAGCCTATTCAAAGAGACTCCGGTTTTATTTTTAGATGAAATACAAAATATAGATGGCTGGGAAAAATTCTCCAGAAGGCTTGCAGATTCAAAAGAATACAAAATATTCATAACGGGCAGCAATGCGAAAATGCTTTCAAAAGAAATGGCCACCACACTTGGAGGCAGATATTTAATAAAGAACATATATCCATTTTCCTTTTCGGAATATTTGGCTGCGAACAAAGTTAAATTAACTGAGCATTGGCAATTCTCAAACAAACGCTATGAAATTCGCAGAAAATTTAATGATTTTTTTAAAGCAAGCACAGTTATAGAATATTTGAATTTTTTGGAAGAATCTTTTTTGATTTTCAGCGTTAAAAATTGCTTGGCAAAAATAACGGAGAGAGAAAGCCAAAAGAAGTATTATTTTATAGATAACGGTTTAATAACCATTATGCAAGACAGCCCAGAAACAAAGCTTTTGGAAAATCTTGTTGCCATAAATTTAAGAAAACGATTTGGTAGCGAATTTTATTTTGCAAAAGATGGCGCAGAAGTTGATTTTTATATTCCAAAAACAAAAACGCTTATTCAGGTTGCCTATTCACTTTCTAGGCAAACAGAAGAACGGGAACTTGATAGTATGTTAAAAATCCGTAAAAAACTTGAGGCAAAAAAAAATGTTGCTCATAAGTTTGGACGAAGAAAAAACAATAGAATTTAAAGGCGAAAAAATAGAGTGCATTCCTATTTGGAAATGGGTGTTAGCCCCACCTGCGTTAATCTAAGGTCTCTACCACAGTTTTAATATAACAAATAGCCAATGAGTTTTAAGGTATTGGAAAACCCACAAAATTTATCCAAAATCCCATTTTATACTCAATATGTGGATTTTCCACACGCTAAATCCGTTATTTCATAGAAGTGATTTTCTATATTGCCTTTATGCCAGCCAAACGCAAATACAAAGATTCGGTTTTCACTTCTTTGTTCAAAGACAAGAAGCGGTTGCTGGAATTGTACAACGCGATAGAGGGAACCTCCTACAAAGACCCCAATATAATAACCATCAACACATTGGAAGGCGTTTTGTTCGCAAATAGGCAGAACGATATATCTTTTACTATAGGCGGCAAATTGGTCGTTCTTATAGAGCATCAATCTAGCATAAACGAAAATATGCCTTTGCGTTTTTTGATATATATATCGAAGGTGTATGAAAAGATAATAGACCCCAAAAGCATTTACAAGCAGAATTTGATAAAAATTCCAAGACCTGAATTCATAGTTTTATACAACGGCACGGACAAATTCCCAAAAGAAAAGACATTGAAGCTTTCAGACGCATTCGAGCAACTCGGCATAAAGAAAGCACCTGAGTTGGAATTGTCAGTTCGTGTGCTGAACATAAACAAGGGTCATAACCCAAAGCTTGAGCAGCGGAGCAAAAACTTGGCTGGTTATTCTGCCTTTGTAGCAAAGAT
>Ga0268262_10000815_pt1 | contig 40563 bp, 33 predicted proteins | sample TergutNc150P3_FD_190354 | JGI IMG/M metagenome (GOLD analysis project Ga0268262, IMG submission 190354) | Nasutitermes corniger P3 segment gut microbial community from laboratory colony in Florida, USA - Nc150 P3 (SPAdes) (version 2) | ecosystem: Host-associated > Arthropoda: Insects >...
CCCCCCCAGCGGCGCGTCCTCGCGTAAACGGGGTGTAAACCGCCTATATTATTATGGAATTTCCTTATTATATCTGATCCTTTCGCCACTAATTCTGCCCTGCCCCTCCATCGCCCAAACGACCGGAAACCTTTCCGAAACCGCCTCCGCCGCCCAAGAGTCTGAAAACAGACCCGCCGTGGCCGTCTACGTCGCCGGCAATATCCCGGATTTCCAGAAGGGGTTCGTCAGCACATACATCATAAACGCCCTGATTAACAGCGGAACCGGCATAAACGACGAAAACGCCGCCGCGTTCCTCGCCGCGGTTGATGCGGAGCGTTCCAAACGTCAAAACGCCCTACTAAGCGACAGCCTGATCTGCGAATTGGGCCGTAAATCCGGCATCCGGTACATCTGCGCAATATCCATAATGGCCACGCCCTCCGGCGACGCCTTCACGCTCTCAGGACGCGTAATCAGCGTCAAAACCGGGAAGTCCAGATTCAACGGCGAAGCCGCCGGGACGGCGATCACAATGGGCAGCCTCGCCCAAACTACCGAAACGCTCTTGAACACGATGTTCGGCGGCAAAAACCCCTTCGGCGCACAAAGCGCGCCGCCCGAAACCGTCGCCCAAACCGCTTATATCGCCGCGAATGCGAGTGCCGACAGCGCGGAAACCGTTACCGTTGATACCGAAACCGAGAGCGCCGATACCGTCGCCGTCAAGCCCCCATCAATGCGGATTAAATACGTAGCCGTAGTGGAGACGGAAATAGACGCCCAATCCGGCGCGTCCGCCGAACTGACCTCCGCCGACGCCAGACTGGTGACAGCCGAGCTCCGCCGGGAAGCCGTCAAAAACCTGCCGCGAGGCAGATACAACGTCATGACCTCGGAGACCGTCTACGCTCAAGGCAGCGCCGTGTTAGATAAGTGCGCCGACGAAAACTGCGTTATCATCCTCGGAAACGCCATAGGCGCGGATTTCATCGTCCGGGGGATTATCAGCAAAGTGCAGACCAGATTCTCCCTGTCCGTCGAAATCTACGAAACCGAAGACGGAAACTTGGTCGCCTCCTCCGACCCCATCCGCTCCGAAAGCCTCAGCGACCTGTTAGAGCAAACCGCGGCGGTCTGCGCCGAGATGTATAAAGCATTCGTGGCCGCGCACGCCCCGCCTCCGGAACCCGCCCCTCCGGCAACACCGCCGCCCGTCGTCCAAGAACCGGACACCCCGCTGTGGAAACTGCACAAAATGGGCATAGACATCAGCGTAGGCGCCGGAGGCATAATCACGGGCGGCTACGGCGGAGGGATAGAGTGGAACAGCGGGGAAAGGGTCGCAATGCCCTATTCCGCCGGCGGAGCCTACCTATTCCTTGACGCAGTATACGCCGAACTCTTCTTGGGCTACTACGCCGGAGAGGGGAAGTGGGAAAGCCCGAACGCTGACCCCCAAGAGCTGCCGACTATGCCGCGCTCCTGCATAAACATCGGCGTCTTCGCCAAATACCCGTTTAATTGCTACAGCCGCGTAAAACTCTTCCCGCTCCTCGGATTGGACTACGAGGCGTCAATCTCCGGCAGAATCAATTACTCTAACGGAAACGGCGAATACGCGCTAGACGGCGCGAACAACCGCCCCGCCGCAAACACCCTGAGCTCGCTGTGGTTAAAAATCGGCGGAGGGATAGACTTCACCATGGGGAAGACTATCTATCTGCGCTCCGAACTGATATACGGCCTGAGAGCCGCCAACGCGTTTGAACAATACTGCGTCGGCAAACTGCCTGACGAAGACGGCGCGTACGTTAAATTCGGGCAGGGGGTTGCGTTCAAGGTCGGGGTGGGGGTTAGACTGTGATTAGGATTATAGGATTGTGTTGTCTGAATTAGGATTTTAGGATTATAAGGATTTTAGGATTTAACGTCAAAATTAACGTCAACACATAAAAGGCGCTGATTTTACGGTGTATTTTTCTTTTAATCCTATAATCCATTAAATCCTACCAATCCTAATTCAGACAACGGTGAGGCGGATTGGGCATAGATTCACATTAATGCGTTATAATGGGAGGAGATTATGAAGAAAACGATTTTGCGTACCGCGTTGTATAGCGTGGCGACAGTTGTCCTTATCGCTGTCGGGTGCGGTGACAATGGCGTACAGGATAAAAGCTCGAAAGTCGGGGATTTTATCAATATGTTCGCCAATGGCGGGAATGACGGGGGGACGCGCCATATCCTCACCGTCAATGTAACGCCGGGCGAAGGCGGCAGAGTGTCGCGCAGCCCAAATAGTACGTCTTACAAAACCGGTGATCAGGTTACCGTGACGGCAGAACCTTTTGACAACTACATATTCGTCGGATGGTCGGGCGCATTAAACGATACAACCACCATCTTAACTGTAACAATGAGCAAAGATCTGGCGCTAATCGCGCATTTTATCCGTAAGGACGCTCCTACGTACACTCTCTCCGTCAATTCAGAACCGAGCGGCGGCGGCGAAGTATCGCGCGAACCGAACCGAACTGTCTATAGCGCCGGAGAAACGGTCGTCGTAACGGCTACGCCTGCGGATGGTTATAAATTTACCGAATGGTCGGGCGGAGCAGGCGGGACGGATACATCCGTAACCGTAACCATGAATGGCGACATGACGCTGAAAGCCAATTTCCAACAGCAGACATACACGCTTTCCGTCGGCGCGAATACGGCGCAGGGCGGTACGGTATCCCGCAACCCATCCAAAGCAGTCTATACGTATGGCGAACAGGTAACAGTAACGGCCACACCGGAAAAAGGCTACATCTTCAAGGGCTGGACAGACGATGCCGCACCCGCAAACTCATCAGTAATAATCACCACAGATGGTAACAAGACGTTGACGGCAATTTTTGAACTACAAACATACAAACTCACTACAAACGTAGACCCGTCGGGCAGAGAAGACCCCTTAGGAGGCCCAACAATATACTCTTTCGGCTACGTGACACGCGACCCGAACAAAGAAACATACGTGTACGGCGAACGGGTTACCGTAACGGCTACGCCATACGACCGCATGTTGTTGAAATTGAAGACCATAGAGACCCAAAATGTAATCGCTACGCCCTCGCACGTCTACGAACGCCCTCCTTCTCAATTTGTATTTACCGGATGGACGGGCGCGTTGGAATCTACAAGCAACGTAGTGACGATCACAATGGACGACAATAAGACGCTGACAGCTCATTTCAAAGAGAGAACCGAGCTCAGTTACACGCTTGCGACCATCACGAATCAGGACGTAGGAGCAACAATATCCCGTAGCCCCGACAACGCGTCATACAAAGAAGGCCAGACGGTCACCGTGACTGCCCCGACGGTAACCGGGTACACGTTTACGGGATGGTCGGGCGATGCGACCGGTACAGCAAACCCACTGACTTTTATAATGAACAAAGACATGACGCTGATAGCCAACTACATACAGAATGACTACACACTAACTGTTGAGATATATCCAGCCAACGGCGGCTCAGTGTCCCGTAACCCCAATAATGACGCCTACACATACAACCAAACGGTCACCTTAACCGCCACTCCCGCCAGCGGCTACAAGTTTATAGAATGGTCCGGCGCGGCGACGGGTACAAACGCAAACACGACCGTTACCATGAACAGCAACAAATCGCTGATCGCCAAATTCGAACAAGCCACGTACACACTTGAAACCGCTGTAAGTCCGTCCGGTGGCGGATCCGTGTCTCGTAACCCCAACAAGGATGTCTACAATTACAACGAGCAAGTTACCGTGACTGCGACGGCGGCAGACTGCTATTTCTTTAAAGGTTGGTCAGGCGCGACGACGGGTATAACAAATTCAATAACGATCACAATGAACAGCAACAAAACGCTGACAGCCAGCTTCCCACAACTAGGCCCGTACACACTTACGACAAACGTATCTCCGTCAGGTGGTGGTACAGTGTCGCGTAGCCCGAATCAGACAAGCTATGCGTGTGGGACGACTGCAACCGTAACGGCTACGGCGGCAAGCGGGTATGTGTTTACGGGGTGGTCTGGTGATGCGTCGGGGACGACAAATCCAATGGCAATTACGATGGACGGGAACAAGATGTTAACCGCTAATTTTCAACAGCCGTTGTACATGGTGATAGTTTCAAGTGTTGGTATAGGTGCGTCAAACAATGGCAGTTACGTGGCTGGCGCAACAGTTACCATAAATGCAGGAACAGCGCCATCCGGCTATAAGTTCAAAAACTGGACAACAGAAAGTAGCCACGTAACTTTTGTCAATGCGAATAACGCAATGACTACGTTCACCATGCCAACAAATGCTGTAACGGTAACGGCGGTGTTTATCATGATAAAGGCCACTTTCACCGATTCTAGAAACGGTCAAACATACGAAATGGTAAAAATAGGTAATCAGACTTGGATGGCAGAGAATCTAAATTATCAGACGGGTAATTCTTGGTGTTACGTGAACAGCATTGATAGTTGTAACAAATATGGTAGGTTGTACGACTGGAATACAACTATGGCGGGTTCACAAAATTCTAGCATTAATACAAATAAGATACAAGGTATTTGCCCTGTCGGTTGGCATTTCCCTTCTAGTGAAGAATGGGATGATTTGGTTATGACTATAGGTGGTTTTTCTGTAGCTGGTAAGAAGTTGAAATCGGTAAATGTTTGGAAAGACCCCGCGACGGATGAATTTGGATTCTCGGCCCTGCCCGGTGGCTTGTACAATAATCTTGGTCATTTCGTACAAGCTGGCGATGGTGGTACATGGTGGACAGCTACAGAGGCTGTGGCTACAGAGATTGGTGTGGAGGGCGGGAGTCACGCCTACACGAGACAAATATCCCACGGAGATTATGTGGGCATGGGCTACATGAAGAAGAGTTCAGGGTGTTCTGTGCGTTGTGTTCAGGACGTAGTGCGCTAGTTCGGCGTGTGTACTATAGCGCGTTGAAACACCATGTCCGGCAAAGTTTAGCGAACAGTCGGTAACAAGTATTGAGATCGTGGTTGCAAAGTTAGGTTTGAGTGTGAGTGATTGTTGGACGTAACTGTGTAAGAAAAAATAGACCATTTGACAAAGGAGGTTGAACACAAAAAACAATCACCATTTTTTAAGGTGTTGTGTATCAAGTAACAAGGCTGTTTTCGGGTCAATGGAACCGCCCGTCTTCGGCAGGTTCTTTTCGGCATGGTGCAGAAAAGAGCATTAACCAATGGGTTCTTTCTGGAGAACGAAATTATGAAGGTGAAAGTAAGTGACTTGTGTCCCAAATGTCGTAACACCATTTGGACAGATGGGAAGACGATTGAAGAGATGATCTCTCTTGCTCAGGCTGGTATGGCCGCCAAAGGTATGCCTGATGACATGTTTAACCTTGCGATATACTATAATATTAACTGTGATGGGTGTCAAAAGCATATTAAAGACAGCTATAACCTGCGTCCATAAGGTCGCGTTGTTAAAGACAACACAGCTACGTCAAGATTGCTTCCCGGTAGGCTGTCGGGAAGCAAATTTTCAACAATAAAAAAGGAGTACTAAAATGGAGTGCTTTATCACTGCTTTTGGTGTATTAGGTTTTTCTGCGTTGATAGTGTTTATTTTAATTAGAAATATGGAGCGCGAGGAAGAGAAAAAGGCAAAAGACGAGGAAAATGAAACAAAAAATGCTGATGCATTGGCAGAAAACGGCGACCAAGAAGCACAATACAATCGCGGTGAATATTACATAACCCGAAACCTTGAAAAGGCTAAATATTGGTTTAATAAAGCCGCAAAACAGGGTTCTTCAAAAGCACAAGCAAGATTAAACATAGTTATCACGGCGATATTAGAAAAGGCGGCTGGCATATCAAAAGCCAGCAAGGGGCAAGAACACTATAATAAAATGATGGGGTTAACCTCTGTACCATCATGTTGGCCAAAGATAGGAGAGTATTATAGAAATGGCTATGTATGGCTTAAAGAGGACAATACAATATACCTTATTGATGGGTTGGAGGTGGATATGGCCAAAGCGGTATATTGGTTTAAAAAATCGGCTGATCAAGGTAATGCGGAGGGCCTATGGCGATTAGGAGTCTGTTATCTTTACGGGGATGGTGTGGAAAAAGACGAGAAACGAGGTTATCAGTCAATGTATCAAGCCGCAGAAATGGGCTTTGTACCTGCACGAGAGCACATTGAAATGGCAAGTGGCATGAGCTATAATGAATTCGTTAAACGGAACATTCGACAATAAACCACTCAATTGTTTGGGAACTAGTGAGGACTCATATTGGGCTGAGAGTAGTAATAGCAGATTCGCAAGGAGAATTTTATGCGTTGTAGCTTGAACGAAAAATTAGGTTTGTACTGTCCCGGTTGCGGGGGTACTCGGGCGTGGAGGGCGCTAATTGACGGGAATTTCGTTGACGCGTTTTTGTACAACCCGTTCTTGTTTATAATAGTTATCCCACTTACCGCCTATATTGCTGTTATATGTGTGCGGCGATTGATTACCGGAAAGTGGACATCGTCCGTACTATCATCGCCAAAAGCGGCAATGATGCTAATGGCAATTTTCGTGGGGGTGTGGATATTCAGGAATGTCTTTCCGTTGAGGTTGGCTGAATAAATTTGGTTGTTGTAAGTTGGTGGGTAAATTATGTCGATTTCGGTTTAATGGAACCGCCGTTATCGGCTTGTTTTTCGGGACAAGGTGTCGGAAAAACATTTAACAAGGTTCCGTTAGGAGAAGAGTCATCATGGCTCAATCAATTTGCGGTATGTGTATGTATTTTACCAAAGCGGGAAGTGGTGGGAAGTCGATTGACTGGTGCCATCTTCCCATTAAGAACTACAGCACTTCTTTTAACAATCCGGCTTGTTCTTACTGGAAGTCAAAGTAGTTTTTGTGGCAACTGGAGGCTAAAGTTGAAACATCTTTAGCCTCTTACAACGACAGTGGCTGAATATAAGAAACAAAGAAAGGAGAAGTACCATGTCATTTAACGAAGAACTTTCCGTGCTTGAATTGACTGTTAACGAATATGAAACAGAGATCAAAACCGGAAAAATCAGCGCAGACGGACTTGTGAACCATATACTCAACGTTTGCAATACGGAGACGCAAATAATGGCCAAAACGCAAGATGTCATTGCCATGTTAGAAAGTAAAATCGAGAGAGTAAACGTTGTAAATTTGAAAAGAATAAAAGATCAATATCCTGACGATCCGCAAGTTGATAAATTAGTACGCAGAGCCGCTGACTGTTATTTGATGTTGATGAAAATAGGACTTTTAATGGGCGAAGGGCTAATGTCGCCAGAAGTAAGGTCACAGGTACATTCATCAAATCAAGATGCGTTGGATGGTATGAAAAAAATGGTGGATCACGCTATCAGGCGGTCGTAAAAATACAGAGATAAACAAGGACGTGCCCTATGTGGAATCCCGCCAGTTTTTGGGCGGAATCATAGTCCTGTTCGGCAATACGCATCCATTCTTTGATATCAAATTCATCAGCGGTCATATATGAGCACTCCTGTATTTGCAATTTCATAGTGGAAGGTGGTCGGACGCTTGGCTTGAGCATAAAAATCGTCCTGATTGAGAGCGAACATATCAAGCGGCATAGTTTGAACATCCCAAAGTTTTAGTCTCAAATCGGTGGTGACATCAACGGAACGCCTATCCCTCACGGTGGTTAGGACGCACAAATCAATGTCGCTACTCGGGGTCTCTTCGCCCTTAGCGTAAGAGCCGAACAGGATGATTTTGGTCACGATCCCTGTTTCGGCCAGCGTGTTTACGATGTTGTCGAGTTCGGTTTTGACTGTTTGGTTCATATCGGTGCGTCCTCCATTCATAAAATAATAAAAAACATGGGTAATGGTGCGTTTTTTATTATATTTAGCCTACGGGAGGGTGTTTTTATGGGCGGTTTGCGGTTTATGAAGGTTGAGGGGCTTGGGAACGACTTCGTCATGCTGGATTGCGCGGACGCGGCGCAGTCTGACGCTGTGGGGGCGCGGGCGGCCGCGTTGTGCGACAGGCGTCGGGGGGTCGGGGCGGACGGGGTTATATGCGTGCTTCCGGCTGTTGCGGGGGGCGGGGCGGATTTTCGGATGCGGATTTTTAACGCGGACGGCGGCGAGGCGGAGATGTGCGGCAACGGGGTGCGGTGTTTCGGGGAGTATCTGCGGCTGACGGGCAGGTCGGCGAAGCGGTTTGTCATCGAGACGCTTGCGGGGCCTATAGAGGTCGAGAGTTTGGGCATATCGACTGCGCTCAATGGCCATAACGGGGAGCGCGGGGGGAGTTACCGTGTGAACATGGGGGCGCCGCGTCTTTTGCCGGACGAGATTCCGGTCGTCCCGGCGGAGATTACCGACAAGGACTTCATTATGCGGGAGATCGTGGCGCTCGGCAAGACTTTCCGGGTGACGGCGGTGTCTATGGGCAACCCGCACGCGGTGGTCTACGCGGAGGAGCTGAGCGACGAGTTGGTGCGGGAGGCGGGCCCGGCGATCCAGCGGCATCCGTTCTTCCCCAAGGGGGTGAACGTGGAGTTTGTGCATATCATATCAGCGGACGAAGTGCGTATGCGCGTCTACGAGCGCGGCTGCGGGGAGACGCAGGCCTGCGGGACGGGGGCGTGCGCGGCGGTGGTCGCCGGGGTGGTGAGCGGGCTGGGCGGGAACGACGTGACGGTGCGTCTGCTGGGCGGGGACTTGCATATATCGTGGGACGGGGACAGGGGTCATCCCGTGTTTATGAGCGGACCGGCCCGGGCGGTGTTTCATGGAGAGCTAATGGATTGATTTTGTTGAAGATATGAAGACGTATCGATATAACATGTTGATTTTTAAGGAGATGTGACTACAGCATGGAACTGTATAAGAATATCTTTGAGTCGTTGATGCTGGTCTGTTTCGGGCTGAGCTGGCCGCTGTCCATAGCCAGAACGCTTAGGTCTAAGTCCGTTGCGGGGAAGAGCCCGTACTTCATCGGGATTATAATATTGGGGTATCTTTTCGGGGTGGCCCGCAAGATTCTGGATCCCTTGGATTGGGTCTTCTGGCTGTATATTTTTAATATTGTGGCAGTTTCGGTTGACCTGATATTATATTTTAAGTATCGTAGCCGTGGGGCGACCGTTAAAAAATAACCATCAACAAAACAGATAGGCAGGTAAAAATGGCCGTGAAGAACGATGTGCCGCCGGTGATTTACAACTTATTTCCGCGCTTCTTCAAGACGATAGGCGACTGGGGCGCCCACGTTGACTCTATCGTGTCGATGAAGTTCAACTCCGTGTACGTGAACCCGTTCCACGAGGTGGGGGGGTCTAAGAGCCTGTACTCGGTGAAGGATTACTTCAAGCTCAACTCGGAGTTTCTGCCGTCCAAGGCGAAGACGGACGACTTTACGCCGCTCAAGGAGTTTGTGGAGAAGTGCAAGAGCAACGGCGTCGAGGTATATATGGACCTCGTGATCAACCACACGGCCAACGAGTGCCCGCTCATCAAGCAGCATCCCAAATGGTACAAGCGCGACGAAAGCGGCAATATCGCCCACCCGTTCGCCATCGATCCGGGTAACCCCGGCAGCATAACGGTGTGGGGCGACCTCTCCGAGATAGAGTTTGATAATAACCCCGACTTCGCCGGAATGAAAAAATACTGGGACGACCTCGTCGCCTTCTATCAGGAGATAGGGATAAACGGTTTCCGTTGCGACGCGGCCTACAAGATTCCAAAGAGTATATGGGAGCCGCTTATAGCGAACGCCCGCAAGCGCGTGAAGGGGGCTAAGTTCTTGGCCGAGAGCCTCGGCTGCACGGTTGACCAGACCTTGGCGCTGAACGGTTGCGGTTTCGACTACCTCTTCAATTCGAGCAAGTGGTGGAATTTCGAGGGGCCGTGGTGCTTGGAGCAGCACGACCAGTTCAGGCACATAGCCCCGTCGATCTCTTTCCCCGAGTCGCACGACACGACGCGCTTGGCGCAAGACCAGCCGGGGACGATAGAGATGCAGAAGAACCGCTACGTGCTCGCGGCGATATTCTCGAAGGGACTGATGATGACGACGGGCTACGAGCACGGCGCGATGAAGCAGGTGAACGTGGTCACCACCCGCCCCTCCGACATGGAGACCAAGAAGTGGGATCTGCGTCAGTGGATCGGCAGGATCAACGCGTTAAAGTTGGAGACATCGGCGCTGTGCGAGGAGGGTCAGTGGCGCAATATGGGCAGCTACGACCACGATTTGCTGTTCTTGGAGAAACGCACGGACAACGGGAAACCGGGGCTTGGCGTGATGATAAATAAGGATTGGCACAACAAGCGCAGCGTAAACAGGGACGAGATTCCGGGGGATTTCGGCAGTTATAAGAAGATGGTCAAAGTGTTTGACGAGAAGTGCAAAACGGTCGGCAATACGGGCAATGTTGACTTGGAGCAATCCGAGATCGTATTATTTGTGTGAATTGATACGTGGGTGATGATAGCTGGGGGGAGCTATCGCGGCGGAGCGTTATTTGGCAAAGCTCCGTCCCCATAAAAATATTTTGATGTTACCTTTTGACGTTAAGGAAAAAACGAAATGACGACACCAAGCCACCCCCGGCGGCTAAGAGGCTTGAACCTCGGAGGATGGCTGAGTCAAATCGACGCCATCCAAGAGAAAGACCCGGAGAAATTTCCAGGCATAGATAGGCATATAGAGACATTCATAACCGACGCGGACTTCGCCAACGTAAGTTCTTGGGGATTCGACCATGTTCGAGTCCCCATAGACTCCTACCTCTTCTTCACCGAGAGCGAGTCGCCCGTAGAAAGCCGCCTTGTCAACATAGACCGCGCCGCGGCCCTGTCAAAACAGCACGGTTTAAAATTGATACTCGACTTACACGAATGCCCCGGCCACGATTTCGCCGACGCCGCGAATTCGCCTGTTCAGAAATTATTTTCGGACGACGATACGTACCTCAAAAAAGCCGAGAAGATATGGGCGTGCCTGTCCGAGCGTTACGGTTCCGAAAGTCACGTGCTGTTCGAGTCGCTGAACGAACCGGTCGCGCCGACATCGGCGATTTGGAATACCGTGAAAGACAGGCTCTGCCGGGAGATACGGCGTCACGCGCCTAAATCGACAATAATCACAGGCTCTAATATGTGGAATTGGCCGAGCGCCTTCGGAGAGCTTACGCCGTTCGATGACGACAACGTTATCTACAGCGTGCACTTCTACGAGCCGCTGCTCTTCACGCACCAATTCGCGCCTTGGATCTCCAAGCCGGAGATTAATGTTAAGAGGACATACCCGTCCGACTACGGCCCCGGTTTCGTAATGCAATACGGGCGCGTGTTCTCCAAAGGCGCGTGGAACAAAGAACGCATTGCGGAGGAATTCGCGCCTGTCAACGCGTTTAGAAAGAAGTACGGCGCGCCGGTGATCTGCAATGAATTCGGCGTCTACACGCCCGTTGAGCTTGAGGCGCAGTTGCGCTGGTACGACGATTTGCTCTCCGTTCTCAAGGATATGGAAATAGGGTTTTCGTATTGGAATTACAAAAACCTCGACTTCGGGATAATCTCCGCAGGCGAGAAGCTCCACGAAACGCTGCCGCAGTACGGCAATCCGGAACGGATAAATCACTGCGTGCTTGACGTTTTGAGAAAGTACTGATGAATGATTCACAATAATATAATCACCGACGAACCGCGTCTTAAAGAGTACGTGGACGACCTGCGAAGAAGGGGGGTGAAAAAGCTCGCGCTCGACATGGAGGGCGATCAGGGGATGTTCCACTACAAGTACGCCGTCTCCATACTCCAATGTTTCGACGGCGAGACCTCGGCGGTGATAGACGTGCTGAAGATGGGCAGCAACGACACGCTGAAGGAATTTCTCACCTGCCAAGACATCGTTAAGGTGATGTTCGCCTGCGGCAACGACATATTCATGGCGCAAACGGTGATAGGGTGCACCATAACGCCCATCAACGATATCTCCATAGCGCAGAGGCTGCTCGGCCAGCCGATAAATCTGGCGCACTACCTTAACATCGAAAAAGAGGAGAAGGACTCCTTTCAGAGGGCGAATTGGCTTTTGCGCCCCATAAAGCCGGCGCTGTTAGAGTACGCGATCAACGACGTGCTGAAGCTGCTCGATATAGAGAACGGCATGGCGGAGCAGCTTGTAGAGAAGGGGTTATACGAGGAGTATATCCGCGCGTCGAGGGCGGCGAGCGAAAAGAAGCACGTATCGAACCCGCACCTGCTCTTCGAGACGAAGTTCCCCGGCTACGCGAAGATGCCGTTCGAGAAGAGGCGCAGGGCGGCGGCGCTGTGGATATTCCGGGAGCTTTTGGGCGAGCGGTTCGATTGCCCCGTGGGGTATCTGCTGCCCAAAAAATCGCTGAGCCAAGTCCTGTACAGCGACAAAGAATTGCCGTACGCTCTCGAAGCGGAACTCAACCGCTATAGGAAACCGCAGAAGAAGCTTAGTTTAGGTCTCATAAAGGATCTGCTGGACACCGCGTCGCAGTCTCCGTATATTCCCGCAAAACCGCCGGCGATCAAGAGGCGCAGGTTCTATCCGAAACCGCAAGAGACGCAGAGCGCGGCAAGCGCGGGCGAAGGCTGCTGATCTTATTATGGCCGCCGACGATACGGATAAACTGAAGGTCTGCCACTTCGTAACCTACTACCTGCCGGTTACGCAGAATTGGATTTACAGTCAGTTAATACATAATGAAGATTGTTCCGCCGCCGTGCTTTGCCAGCGTTTAACGAACCCCGAGCAATTCCCTTTCGACGCGGTCTATCCCATCTGCCGGTCATCCGGCTTGCCGTCCGTGCCGGGCCGGCTGATCCATAAAGTATTTGAACGATACCCGTTAGAGCCGCATCTGTCAACGATAACGCGGATAAAGCCGGATATACTGCACGGCCATTTCTTGCTGGAATCGTGGCGGAATTACCGATTGGTCAAGCGCTTGAATATTCCTTTGGCGACGACGTGTTACGGTCAGGATGTGACGAGCCTGCTGAGAAAACCGTTCTGGGCGGCGCGGAGCCGGAAGGTCTTCGAACTCGGGGCGGCGTTTATCGTTGAAGGCGAGTATATGGGGGAGACGCTGGCGGCGAAAGGGTGTCCGAAGGAGAAAATACGGGTTATCAAATTGGGAGTTGACGTGGAGAGGATTCGCGGGGTCGGCGCCGGTATCGGCAGTATGGATAATACAGCGGATAATGATAAGAAAGTCCGCATACTGTTCACCGGTCTGAACCGTGAAAAGAAAGGCGCGGTATACGCCGCCGAAGCGTTTGTCAAGGCGTTGTCTGTCCGTAATGACAATCAATCCGATAAAGACGGCGGCGTTGATCTGGAACTGCATTTGTTAGGCGATGGCGTTTACCGCAAACCCGTCGAGAAAATCCTGACCGACGCCGGCGTAAGGCGAAAAGCCGTCTTCCACGGAATGACCCCTTACCCGCGCTACTTGGAGATACTCAAAGGCGCTGGCATCGTCTTAGCCCCCAGCGTTTGCGCCGCCGACGGCGACACGGAGGGCGGCGCGCCGGTGGCCGTCATAGAGGCGCTCTGCGCCGGGGTCCCGGTCGCAGGCAGCAACCACTGCGACATCCCGAACATCGTATCGAACGGATCGACCGGACTCCTCTCGGCGGAGCGCGACGTTGACGCGCTGGCCAGGGACATCCGCGTCTTGTCGAACGACCGGCGGTTACGGGCGGCGATGGGTGAGCGCGGGGCGCGATACGCGCGGGCGGAGCACGATATCGGCAAGCAGGTGCGGAAGATTACAGAGGTCTATAAAGAGCTGAAAAAAAATTTTGAGTTTCAGGCCCCAACAGAACATATATTATATAGATAGAGTACGTTTGGCGCGTTTTTAAGAGTCCGGTGGCTTATAAATCGGTTAAACAAATCCTAATTAGGGGGTAGTGATGAAACGTCTGTTCGGCGGCTGTCTGTTGGCGCGGATCGGTTTGGCCGCGGCGGTTTTTTCGGGGACGCTTTGGATTTCGGGGTGCGGCGGTAACAACAACCCCGTCAAGCCCGACGGCGGCAACAAGTCGCTTACCCTTCCTTCAGGGCAGGCGTGGGTAGACACCAGCGGCGGCAACGGCATCATTTTTGCGGCGGACGGACGCTTTTTCGAGATTTCCAAAATGTCGTCTTGGTGGATGGACAGAGAAGGAACGTATACGGTAGATGATATTGAGATTAAGTTAGCGTATTCCGGCGATACCGGGACGTTGTTGTTTAAATTGTCCAAGGGGGGCGACACATTAACACTCTACCGCGCCGGCGGCATCCGTCCGCCCGGTTACAACAACGGCGGGGTTTACGCAAAAACGTCGGGCGTAAAATTCGTAATCCCTCCGCCCAACCCAGGAACGGGCGGGAACCTTGTTCTTTCGCAAGGCCAGGCGTGGGTAAACGCGGCGACGGGTATCGGCTTTATTTTCGGGTCGGACAGCATAGTTTCGATGATCGGCGGCGCTAACGGGATTTGGGTGCTAACCAACGAGGGGATATATTCGGCTAAAGACGGGCATATTATGTGGACCATACACACCTATTGGGGGGATGATGACACCGTTTCGTACACGGTATCCGGTAATAGTTTGGCGATTACATTGGACGACTATCAAACGATAGCTTTCGCAAAGACATCAAACGTAAATATCTCGGCCAATACCGGAGGCAGCCTTGTTCTCCCGTCCGGTCAGGCGTGGGTGCGTGAGACCGGGTATTCCTGGGATGGAGTTTTGGGTTTTATTTTTGAGTCCAACGGAAAAGCTTCGATTTTATTAGGCGATGATGGTGTATGGGATTTAGCCGGCACCGGTACATATACGGCGCGTGGAAACAGAATCACTATTGCTATGAAAACATTGGATGATGAAGCGATTACCGGAACGTACACCGTATCCGGCAACTCGTTTATATTAACGCTTGATGATGGTATAACGCTCGTTTTCACAAAAAGGTCCGGCATAAGCGTCGCACCCCATATCGGCGGCAACCTTGTCCTCCCGTCCGGTCAGGCGTGGACATACAGAGAGGGCTCTACTGAGAATGGCTACATTTTTCAGGCGAACGGACAAGTTCTGGAGATTTCTCGTTATCAGGGCGGTAGTTGGAGTACGGATCAAAGGGGTACGTATACAACAAACGACGCTAATATTACCGTCATTTGGAACTATGGGTGCTATAACGATGACGACGAGTGGGACGAGCGGTGCGATACTTACACCCAAACCGGAGTATACTCCGTTTCCGGCAATTCATTGGTTTTAGTACTTAACGGGCATAGGATGAATCTCACAATAACATCCGGCGTAACCGTCCGAAGTTTCGCCCCCGACCTGCTCAAAAAACCCGTCGCGCCCGCGCCTAAAGCGCGGTCGGGTTGGGAAATTTTGACTTTCCGCCGCCCTTAAACTATTTTAGTTTAATGGACGCCGATTTCACCGCCGCATCGCCCGAACCGCCGCCGCCGTTGCAGACGCAGCCGGCGGCGGATTCCCTGTCTCCGCAGGCGCCGCTTCCGGTTATCTCTATCGTGGGGCGGCCCAATGTGGGCAAAAGCAGCCTTTTTAACCGCATTCTGGGCAGACGGGCGGCCGTCGTGGACGACGTGGCCGGGGTGACGCGCGACCGGAACTACATGCGGGCGGCTTGGAACGGCGTCGAATTCACGCTTGTTGATACCGGGGGGCTGATTCCGAATCTGCGGGAGGCGATCCCGGAGGCTATCCGCGAGCAGGTGGACATCGCGGTGCGGGAGAGCGCGGCGGTGCTCTTCGTGGTGGAGATGGGGACGGGCGTAACCGACCTCGACCAGATCATCGCCAAGAGGCTGCGGCAGGCCTTCTCCTCAAAGACCGTCTTGGTGGTCAACAAGGCGGAGTCGGCGAGGGCGGCCTATGAGATCCCCGCCTACATGCAACTAGGCCTCGGCAAGCCCTACGCGGTCTCCGCCCTGCACGGTACCGGGGTGGGCGACCTTCTTGAGACCGCGCTCGAAGTGGCGCGGAAGAGCGTCGAGGAGGGCTGCGGGACGGCCGTCAACGCGGAGGGTCTGCGGGTGGCCGTCGTGGGAAGGCCCAACGCCGGGAAGTCGTCGCTCGTCAACAAACTGCTCAAACAGAACAGGATGATTGTCGATTCGGTGCCCGGAACAACGCGCGACGCGGTCGATTCGCCGCTTGAGATCGGGGGCAGGAAGATCGTGTTGATAGATACGGCCGGATTGCGCAAAAAAGCCCGCGTGAAGAAGAAGGACTTGGAGTACTACTCGAACATGAGGGCGTTAGACAGTATCGACAGGTGCGACGTGTGCGTGCTTGTTGTGGATGTGAGCGTAGGGATAGGCGTGCAGGATATGCGCATACTGCGCAAGATATTCGAGTCGCGCAAAGGGGTAGTGCTTGCGTGGAACAAGTGGGACATTTTGCCCAAGGATCACAAGACGTTCGACAATCTGGTCGCCGATGTGCGTCACGAGTATCAGGAGTTGCGGAACGTTCCGATGATCTCGCTCTCGGCGCTTACGGGTCAGCGGGTATCGTCGCTGATGGATGTTGTTTTCGGGGTAAAGGAGCGGATGGGCAGGAGCGTGGGCGGCGCGGATTTCGAGAACAAGATTTTCGACTGGGTGAGGGCGCATCCCCACCCGGTCACGCCGGGCAAGGAGGTGCGCTTTTTGGGCGCGAAGCAGATAAGCGCGGCCTTCCCGCTGTTCCGGTTTTTCGTAACGCACAACGAATTGGTCGCCGTCTCTTACGAGCGTTTTTTGTCCAACAAGATTTACGATACTTACGATTTCGCGGGGTGTCCGGTGGTATTGGAGTTCAGGCCGATTGCGAGAGGCGGCGGTCAGAAGAGCGAAGGGCAGGGGGACGGGGGCGGGGAAAAAGATGTCTGAACTAGGATTTGTAGGATTAGAAAAGAGATTGTAGGATTAAAAAGATTAAAAACTCTAATTTGATGGGGATTTTAATCCTAAAATCCTTTAAATCCTAAGAATCCTAGTTCAGACAAGGGTTTAAAACAGGCTATAGGAGTAAAAACACTGATAATAGGAGGTACGGATGAACATAGGAGTTTTAGGCGCGGGTTCTTGGGGTATCGCGTTGGCCGTATTGCTTAACAGCAAGGGTCACCGTTTGACCATGTGGGAGTTCAGCCCGGAAGCGGCGCGTTTTCTGGACGAGAAGCGCGAACTTCCCACGAAGCTCCCCGGGATCATTATCCCGCCGGAGGTCAAAATAACCAACAGCATATCCGAGCTGTTCGGCAGCGCGGAGCTTGTGCTGTGCGTCGTGCCGTCGCAGACTATGCGCCAGACGCTCAAGACCGCCGCTAAAGAGGTTGACAGGTCGGTATTCGACGGGATCAAGGGATGGGTGATGGCCTCCAAGGGGATAGAGACGGGGACGCTTGAGCTGATGACCGACGTGCTGATAGACGAGATACCGGGGCTTGGCGCCGACAGGGTCGCGGTGCTCAGCGGGCCGTCGCACGCGGAGGAGGTTTCCCGCGGGATACCGACCACCATCGTCGCCGCTTCCGAGAATCAGGTGCTGGCGCTGCTCATTCAGGAGAGTTTTTCCACCGCGACGTTCAGGGTCTACACGAACGACGATATGCGCGGCGTGGAATTGGCGGCGAGCATAAAGAACGTGATCGCTGTGGCCGCCGGGATAATCGACGGGATGGGGTTCGGCGACAACACGAAAGGGGCGCTGATGACACGCGGCATAGCGGAGATGATGCGTTTGGGCCGCAAGATGGGCGCGAAGGACTCCACGTTCTCCGGTCTTGCGGGGATCGGCGACCTGATCACCACGTGCATAAGCCGCCACAGCCGCAACCGCCGCATGGGAGAGCTGATCGCCGGCGGGCTGTCGCTGTCGGACGCGCTGTCTAAGATGACGATGGTGGCCGAGGGCGTGGAGACGGCGCGGTCGGCCTACGCGCTTTCGCGGAAGATAGGCATAGAGATGCCCATAACGACGGAGGTCTACAAGGCGCTCTTTGACGGCAAGCCGATAAAAGAGGCGGTGCGCGACCTCATGATGAGGGAAACCAAACCGGAATTTTGGTGAGAGGCGGCGTATGCAAATATCAGACGAAGAAAATACCGGAAACGGCCAATCCGTCGCGGAGGCGGCCGGCATCGGTAAAAAGATGTACTACACGATAAGCGAAGTATGCGCCATGACGGGCATAGAGCCGCACATTTTGCGCTATTGGGAGAAGGAGATCTCTTTGCTGCATCCCAAGAAGAACAGCGGGGGGAAACGCGCGTACAAGGAGAAAGATATAGAGGCTATAGTCAAAATAAAACGTATGTTGGAAGAAGAGAAATATACGCTGCACGGGGCCAAGGACAAACTGCTGGACGAGCGGCGCGGGCAGCGGGCGGGCGGAGGAAACGCCTCCGCCGTGAAACGCAGGAAGACCGACGCCGGGAGCGGCGCGAACGTGTCGGATTCCGCGGCATCGTCAACATCAATACCGACGGATAACGCCGCTAAACCGACAAAGCGGAAAACCGTTCCTAAAAGCGATAGCGGCCGCCGTGTTAATAACGGCGGCGTTAATAATGATCGCAACGATGATAGCGGTAATGATTATGGCGGAGATAACGATAACCGCGGCAATGACAGAGCGTTAATGTCGAGCATACGGGACGAGCTCTCGGATGTGCTGAAACTGCTTGAATAGGCATCCCCCGATCGCCGTCACCCCGCCGTAATCTCCTCCATCCCACCCATATAAGGCCTGAGAACCTCCGGCACCGTGACACTCCCTTTAGCCGTCTGATAATTCTCAAGAACGGCCACGATAATCCGCGCCGTGGCGAGGCCGCTGCCGTTCAGCGTGTGCACGAAACGCGGCTTGCTGTCCCCGCCCTTGGGACGATACCTGATGTTAGCGCGACGCGCCTGAAAGTCCTCGAAATTACTGCATGACGAGACTTCGAGATATTTGCCCTCCGCGCCCGCCCAAGCCTCTAAATCGTAGCACTTCGCCGCCGAGAACGACATATCGCCGTCGCATAGTAACAATACCCGGTACTTCAGTTTAAGCGCCCGCAAAATCGCCTCCGCGTCGGTACGCAGCGCCTCGAGTTCGTTGTATGAACTCTCAGGTTCCACGAATTTGACCAGTTCCACCTTGTTGAACTGGTGAACCCGCAAGTACCCCTTGGTGTCCTTGCCGTAGGAGCCGGCCTCCCGCCGGAAACAGGCGCTGTAGGCGCAGTAGCGGATCGGCAGTTGAGCCGCCGGAATCACCTCGTCGCGGTGCAGATTGGTGATAGGCACCTCGGCTGTGGGGATGCAGTAAAGCTCGTCTTCGTTTATGTAGTACATCTGCTCGCCGAATTTGGGAAGCTGGCCGACTCCGAAGAGGCTCTCCCGGTTGACGAGAAACGGCGGGAACACTTCGGTATACCCGTGCTTACGAGTGTGCGTGTCGAGGAAGAACGATATGAGGGCGCGTTCAAGCAGCGCGCCAGCCCCCTTGAGCACCGGAAAGCCCGCCCCCGTGATCTTCGCCCCGCGCGGGAAGTCTATAATACCAAGCGCCGTCCCTAGCTCTATGTGATCCTTTGGCTTAAAGTCGAAAGCCGGCGTCTCGCCCCACTCGTCAACGGTGACGTTGTCCTGCGCCCCGCCCCCTTGCGGGACCGACGAATGCGCCGCGTTCGGGATGTGCGCCATAAGTTCGTCGCGCCGCCGCAGCAGATCGTCGCACCGCTCCTTCTGTTCTTTGATGGAGTCGGAGACCCGCTTCATCTCCTGCATGAGTTCCGACGCGTCGCCCCCCGCTTTCTTGATTCGCGCGATCTCCTGCGAGTTGCTGTTGCGCACGCTTTCGAGCCGCTGAGCCTCCCCGAGCGCCTCGCGCCACGACGTGTCAAGCTCCAAAACAGCCTTGGCGTCGACCGGGCTCTTCTTCCGCGCCGCCGCCGCCGCAACCCCGTCGGGGTCGTCCCTCAAACGCTGAATGTCGATCATAATTCTATATCCTTTTCCGGTAACAGTTCTTTAAACCGCCGACGAACCAACCTATTGCGGATAAATATATATTATGGCGCGGCGGGGTGGGTAGGCGGAGGTGAAAAAGTTTGGGCTTACGGCTATACTGTCGGGCGGAATAATATATATTTAAGCCGGCAGCCGTCTGTTCTTCTATTAACTCTTCCGCGAAGGAATCTTTCCATGCGGTTACTCTTTTGGGCTATATTGACCGGAGTTGCGGTGTGGGCGGTATCGGCATGGGTGGGGCCGGCGTTGCAATGGTCTTCCGGCAAGCTGCATGACGGCAGAGACGGGAAAGAGTACAAGGTAACGGTTATCGGCGGCAAGACGTGGATGGCCGAGAATCTGGATTATCAGACGCCGCACGGGTCTTGGTGCTACCGGAATAACGATTCAAACTGCGTCAAATACGGCAGGCTGTACAATTGGAAGGCGGCGAAGAGCGCCTGCCCGTCAGGATGGCATCTTCCCACCGTTCAGGAGTGGGATAGTTTGGGAAAGGCCGCCGGAGGCCAGCGCGACACTTACGGCGGCCATATCAATTGGCGAGGCACGGGTAAAAAGTTAAAGGCGAAACGCGGTTGGAAATCCGATAACTCCGGGAAACGCGGCGACGGCGCCGATAGCCGCGGCTTTTCGGCGCTGCCCGGCGGCAACCGACGTCCCGACGATTATTTCTTCACAGTAGGCACCGACGGCAATTGGTGGACGGCCACAGTCAGCAAAAATAAAGGCAGCGCCCACATAATGAGTATGAGCCTAGATAGCGACGACTTGGAAGAGGCGACCGCCGGCAAGGAGTACGGTTTTTCCGTGCGTTGCGTTTTGGGCGAGAGCGGCGCGGCGGAAGATCAAAGCGAAGCGGAAGAGGAGAATTCCGAACAAAACGAAGCGGAACAGGCGGAGCAACAGATTGAGATAGACAGCAGTTATTTAATTGATGAAAGGGACGGTAAAAAATACCGCGCCGTAAGGATAGGCGGTAAGAGGTGGATGGCGGAGAATCTTCGCTATAAGGTGAATAACTCTTTGTGCTACAACGGCAGCCTTGACAGTTGCGTTAAGTACGGCAGGTTGTACGATTGGGACGCGGCGGCTGTTTCTTGCCCTGCCGGGTGGCGCTTGCCGTTCCTTGAGGATTGGGATAGTTTGGCGCAGGCGGCAGGAGGCAAGGCGCGGCCTCCCGGTTGGAAAGGCACTGTTGATTGGGACGGCGCTGGCAGGAAGTTGAAAGCGAAAAGCAGCTGGGACGACTATGCCGGCAATAGCGGTAACGGGACGGATGATTACGGATTTCGCGCCTTGGCCGGCGGCTACTACGTCGGCGCATTCAGGGCCGCCGGCGCCGACGGCGAGTGGTGGTCGGCGACAACGGCGGACGATAGCAATACCTTCTACGCGGGCTTATACTGCCACTCCAACACGCTGTCCCAGCACTACTCCGCCAAGCAGGGAGGCCGTTCCGTACGTTGCGTCGAGAGCAGTCCGGAGGATTTGGCGAGGATGAAGACGGAAGAGGAACTAAGGCAAAAGAGAGCGGAACAACTGAAAATGGATGAGGCGCAAAAGCAAAAGGATGAAGAGCGAAGAAAACGAAATGAGGAGGAACAGCGGAAAAAAGAGGAAGAGCGGCTGAAAAAGGAAGCGGCGCAAAAGATCGAAAAAGCGACCAGCTATTTTACCGATTCGAGAGACGGCAAGAAATATCGCGCCGTAGAGATAGGCGGTAAGAGGTGGATGGCGGAGAATCTGAATTATACGACGCCGAGCGGTTCTTGGTGTTATGACAACAAGACTTCCAATTGCAATAAGTACGGCAGATTGTACAATTGGAATACGGCGAAGACAGTTTGCCCCGCCGGATGGCATTTACCCGCGCGCCAAGAATGGGGTGGTTTGGCGAAGATGTCGGTAGTTGAAAAGAAGAGCGACGGCGGCAGTGTCTATTGGCGCGGTTCGGGCAAGGCGTTGAAAGCGAAAAACGATTGGAATGATTTTGAGGGCGGCATCATCTACGGAACGGATGACTACGGATTTTCCGCCCTGCCCGGCGGTTTCCGAAATCACCGTAACGGCGGTTTCATAAACGCCGGCAACTACGGCTGTTGGTGGACGGCCACGGAGGGTAACAGCGGTTTCGCCTGTCACATAAACATGGGATACGCCTCCGACCGCGTGGAAGAGCGCAACCGAGATGTCGAATACGGTTATTCGGTACGTTGTATCGCCGATAATTAACCGCCGCTTTTTCTTTGGGAATGATATATATTTCTTCTTAGGTTCATAAACCGGTCAATTAACTTTTCCGTGGAGGAGCCTTTCTATGCGGGGATCTATTCGGGGCGGGGTAAAGGCGGAGGTGGCGTTTGTGGTCGGTATCGGGCTGATAGCGGTGACTTCGCTGGTGGTGCTGCTGGCTATGGGGGTAAAGTGGTTCTCGGGGCAGCTGCAATGGCACGCCGGCGATCCGCGCGTTACGCTGTTCGGCAATACCATCGGTAAGACAGCGTCCGATGAAACCGCGCCGCCAGAGAAAACGGAGGCTGCTGCGGCGCCGACATACAGTACCGGGACGCTTACCGACAAGAGAGACGGCAAAGCGTACAAGACGGTGACAATAGGCGGCAGGGTGTGGATGGCGGAAAATTTGAATTATAAGCCCGACTCCGGCAGGTCTTGGTGCTATGATAACAAAGAGGATAATTGTAAAAAATACGGAAGATTGTACGATTGGTATACGGCTAAGACGGTTTGCCCTGAAGGGTGGCGTTTGACGTCAGGTTATGATTGGGATAATCTGCTGCTGGCGATAGGCAGCAGAAGGGAGTCTCATCTCAGCAACAGCGATCAATTTTTCGCTTGGGAAGGCGCCGGCAATAAGTTGAAAGCGAAACGCGGCTGGAAGGAGCTTCAGGACGGAAGTAGCGGCGACGGAGCGGATGAGTTCGGATTCACGGCTCTGCCCGGCGGCGCGCTGCTCTACACCGACGGCAGTTTCGACCGTATCGGCGCGTATGCCAATTGGTGGACGGCCACGGGGTTCGACGAAAACAAAGCCGAATGGCGGTACATTAATTACTTCAAAGACCTCGCGGTCGAGAGATTTGACGACAAAGGCAACGGCTTATCCGCGCGCTGCGTCGCGGACAGCGGCGACGGCAACGGCAACCCGTTTGATTCGGCAGAGCGGAAGAAGAATGAGACGCTGACGCAAAAGGACGCGGAACAGCGGGAGAAAGCGGCGGACGAAAAGATCGCGAAATTGTCCGGTTATTTTACCGATTCGCGGGACGGGCGGATCTATCGAACCGTAAAAATAGGTAACACGAGGTGGATGGCTGAAAACTTGAATTATACGACACCGACGGGTTCTTGGTGCTACGGCAACGCCGATTCCAATTGCGTTAAGTACGGAAGGTTGTACGAGTGGTACGCCGCAATGACCTCTTGCCCGTCCGGATGGCATCTGGCTTCTCGCGAGGATTGGGACAATTTGGGGAAGGCGGCAGGCGGTGAAAAGAGGGATATTGAAGAGACCGGTACCGTCGATTGGATAGGCGTCGGCATAAAACTGAAAGCGAAAAGGGATTGGAACGGCGGCATCGGCACGGATATTTACGGATTTTCGGCCCTGCCCGGCGGCAGACGCGACCAAGACGGCGATTTCGGCGCCGTCGGCGCCTATTCGTACTGGTGGACGGCTGCGGGGTATCGGAGGAACAGCGCCTACATCCGCTTCATATTTTACAGCGGCAACGATTTCGACAGCTTTTTAGTCGAGAACGCCTTGTTCAGAAACAACGCCCTCTCCGTGCGTTGCGTGGCGGATAAATAAAAGGAACTTCAATCTAATATAGGAGAATCAATACAAAAAATGTCGACAAATTACGATTATGACCTGCTGGTCGTCGGTTCCGGGCCCGGCGGCTACGTGGCCGCCATACGCGGAGCGCAGTTAGGCCTTAAAACCGCCGTGGTTGAACGCGGGAGCGTGGGCGGGGTCTGCCTCAATATCGGGTGCATACCCACCAAGGCGATCATCAAACAAGCCGAAATCTACCGGAACAGAGGGCGGCTTGAGGCGATGGGCGTCCGGATCGATACTTCCGGATTCCGCTACGAGAACGTCTTCAACGCCTCCCGTAAAGCGGCGGAGACGCTCTCCAAGGGGGTGGCATATCTCCTCAAAAAGAATAAAGCGGAACTGATAACTGCGACGGCTCGGCTCGTCTCCGATCACGAGGTATCGCTGCAAGCTGTCGATACGGATGAACGCGCCGTCTCCGCCCGCGCCGTCATCGTCGCTACCGGGTCGCGTCCCAAACCGCTGCCGGGGCTTCAGTTCGACGGCAAGTTCATACTCTCCTCCGACGACGCGCTGATGATGAAAGAGCTCCCCCGCCGGGCGCTGATCGTGGGCGCGGGGGCTATCGGCGCGGAGTTCGCCCATATCATGGAGGCCTTCGGCGCGGAGGTGCATCTCGTCGAGACGGCGGACAGGGTGCTGCCAACCTCCGACGGGGAGGTCTCGGCGCTCGTCAGGCGGTCGTTCATGAAACGCGGGATAAAGGTCTATACCTCGTCGACGGTCTCCTCTTACGCTGTCGCCGGCGGTTCGGTAAACGCTGTGATCGGGGGGGCGGACGGCAGCCGTACCGATGTGTCGGTCGATAAAATTTTTGTGATGACCGGCCGTACGCCGAATACGGAGGGTATCGGGCTTGAGGAGGTCGGCGTCGTCACAACCAAGGGATTCGTCGAGACCGGCGATTACTATCAGACCGGCGTGAAGTCTATCTACGCGATAGGCGACATCGCTGCCGGCGCCCCTATGCTCGCCCACGTGGCCTCAAGGCAGGGCGAGATCGCCGCCGAGCGCATCGCCGGATCTCCGCCGGCTCACCCGCGTATCGATCCGGCGGAGATCCCCTCCGTCGTCTACTGCGAGCCCTCCGTCGCGGCGTTCGGCCTGACCGAGGAGCAGGCGCCGTCGCAGCACGGGGCGTTTGTGAAGGCGGCGTTCCCCTTCAAGGCCTGCGGCAAGGCGGTGGCGGCGGAGGAGTCAGAAGGGTTCGTAAAGGTGCTTGCCGACCCGTTGACGGGGGGTATCTTGGGCGCCCATATAGTTGGGGCGGGGGCGTCCGAACTGATCCACGAACTGCTTATAGCTAGGAATTCCGGCATCGGGGTAGGAGGCGTCGCCTCGGCGATACACGCCCACCCCACGCTGTCGGAGGCGGTTATGGAGTCGGCGCGGATGATAGGCGGGCGGGCGGCGCACGTATAAAATCAAAAAAAGTTGAATGTACGCATTGCCATATACTATATTATATGCGCAGTACGTAACATTATAAAAACCATATTTGCAAAGGGGAGTTAATATGCTGAGACGAATGGTGTTGCCGCTCGCGGCGCTGAGTCTTGCGTTGGCTGTCTCCTGCGGGCCCTCTTTCCGTCCCATCCAGGTGCGTACGACGACGGAAGCGGAGTACCTAAAGGCAGAGGCCGTCGCCATCAACCTTCAAGGGGAGGATTTTTTCGCCGCCGAGGGCTATCTGGCCAAAGCCTTGGAGACCAAGAATCCGGAGGAATCCGCGGCTTACGCCGATCTCGCCGTGGCCTACTACCGCCTCGCGCTGGCGCGCCACTCGGTGGTTGTGAGCGGTCAGGCGCTGAGCGGGTCGGAGGCTGCGCTTAAGAACAGCCAAGAGCTGGTTGAGGTGTACTCGAGTGTTTTGGCTCGTGTAAGTTCTAACGCGAAGGGGGCGGAATAATATGAAAAGGATATCGTCAATTTTGCTGGTGGCGCTTATGGGCGCCGGTATGTTTGTATCCGCGCAGGAGGAGGCCGCCGCGCCCGCGCCTAAGCAGGGCAAGGTATCGCGGGACAGGGTCTCGGAGCTTGCGACGCTCGAAAACAAGCTTGACCAAAATTACAATGCGCTCAAGAACAGCGGCGTGACCACCGCCACCGGTGTCTACGTTGAGGCGAAGGGCCGTCTCAAGTCTACGCTTGAGGCCATCGGAAAGAATCCCGCGGCGCCGATGTCGGTGCTTGCTTTCTCGGCCTGCTCCACGCACGTGGAGGCGGTGTTCCTCCAGTTTGAGCGCGAGGCCAACGCGCTGAAGGTCGCCAAGATGAACGCGAGCCGCGACTCGCTCCTAAGCGTTCTGCACAGCCTGCACGAGGCCATCGCCCGCATAGAGGGCGGACGCGCCTACAATCTGGCTCAGGAACTTGAGGCGAGCAAGGCCAAGTCGTCGCTCCTGCAGGGCGACCTTGAGGCTACCAAGGCCAACTTGGCCGCCGAGCGCGCCCGTCTTCGCAAGGTTATGGAAGACGCGCAGAAGCGTTTCGCCGAACTCCAGAGCACGCTGCTTTCCGTGAGCAAAGACGCGCGCGGCACCATCATCTCTATGTCGGACGTCCTCTTCGAGACCAACAAGGCGACGCTGACCCCCAATCTCAAGGAGAACTTGGCCAAGATCGCCGGTATCCTTATTGTCTACAAGGAGCCGAAAATCCAGATTGAGGGCCACACCGACAGCACCGGCACCAGAGAGCACAACCAGAAGCTCTCCGATGAACGCGCCAACGCGGTTATGGGGTACTTGGTGGAGCAGGGCGTGACCGCCGACCGTCTGACCGCTTTGGGTCTCGGTCCCGACAAGCCCATCGCGGATAACAAAACCAAAGAGGGCAGGGCCAAGAACAGAAGGGTTGACTTGGTCATTCAGGAGAAACAGCTGGAAGACGAGGGCGCGGAAGCCGCACCGGCCCCGGCCGGAAAGTAATATGCCTTTCGGCCATGAAGCGGATGCAATGAGGCGGACCGGCCTACGGTTCGCCTTTTTTGTAAATAGGCTGAGCAAGTTACTCGGTATGCATTAATCTGATTTTAGGGGGAGAAAGTATGTCTGTCATCCGCACATTTATGAAAAACTTGGAGCAAATGCGTCCGCTGTTAACGCAGCTGCTCTTTACTGTGTGCGCGTTTCTACTGATGGTTGTTTTGAGTTACTTTTTTGTGAATAGGATTGTACGGGACGATCTGTTACGCAATACCGAAAGCGTGATGGACATCATGGAGGCCGAGATCGAGGCCGATTTGGTGAAGACTCAAGCCATACTGGGCATATTCGCGAAAACGGTGCGTAACAAGATAATGCGCGGCGCCTCAGCCGAAGAGCTGCAGAAGTATACCTACGATATGTCGGATTACCTGCGGTCAAAGGGGAGCGACGCCCAGAACGTCAACGGGTTCTACGGCTACATAGAGCGTCCTTACGCCAAGCCGATTTTTATCAACGGCTTCAACGAGGATCCGCCTGAGAGTTATTCGCCCGCCGAGAGGCTTTGGTATACGGCTGCCCGCGATGCGGGCGGAAGAATCGCCGAAACGGAACCGTACATTGATGTGGTAACCGGTGAGCCTATTTTAACATATTCGTGCGCCATCTATGACGATAACGGCATATATTTGGGCGTTGTAGGCATTGACGCGAGAACCGCTTATATCGGGAATAAGATCGTTAAAATCGCAGTCAGCAAAAACGGCTACGGTTTCTTGATCGCCCAAGACCTTACGGTGCTGGCTCATTCCAATAATGCGTTTGTAGGGCTCAAAATGTCAGACCCTAGAATTCCACTTTCCCGTTTGGTGAGCGACATGATGGCGCACGGAAAGGTTTCGGAGACGCCGCTTGTAAATTGGCTGGGCGAGAAAACGGTCTGCTTTATGCGAAAGCTCCCGAACGGTTGGTGCGAGGGCCTCTTGGTGCCCAGACACATCTACTACGCAAAGGTGCGCTACATGGCCGTGATATTGGGGGCGTTGGGAATAGCCTTTGCGACGGTGATCAGCCTTGTGCTGATAAGCGTGGACGCGGCCAAAAACAAGTCGGATTTAGAGAGCAAACGCAAGAGCGCCTTCCTCGCCAACATGAGCCACGAGATACGCACGCCTATGAACGCGATAATCGGCATGATAACCATAGGCAAATCCGCCGCGGACACGGAGCGCAAAGACTACTGTTTCACAAAGATAGAGGACGCGTCGAACCACCTGCTCGGCGTAATAAACGACATCCTCGATATGTCCAAGATCGAGGCCAACAAGTTCGAGCTCTCGCCCGTCGAGTTCCACTTTGAGAAGATGATCAGGCGGGTGGTGAACGTCGTCAACTTCCGCATAGACGAGAAACACCAAAAATTCTCGGTGCACGTTGATAAGGCTATCCCAAGAATCCTGACCGGCGACGACCAGCGTTTGGCGCAAGTAATAGCCAACCTGCTGGGCAACGCGATAAAATTTACGCCCGAAGAGGGCAACATAGTCCTTACCGCGAATCTCGTGAGCGAGGATAACGGCGTTTGCACCGTGCAGATTTCGGTAACCGATACCGGCATAGGCATAACCCCCGAACAGCAAGCGAAGCTCTTTCAGTCCTTTGAGCAGGCGGAATCGAGCACCACGCGCAAGTACGGCGGCACGGGGCTGGGCCTGGCGATCTCCAAAAACATTGTGGAAATGATGGGCGGCAAGATAGGGATACAATCAGAACTCGGCAAGGGCTCGACATTTGCCTTTACGTTCCAAGCCAAACGCGGCGTCGGAGGCAGGACGGGGCTTTTATCCGACGACGTCAACCTCAGCAATATCCGCATTTTGGCGGTGGACGACGACCCGGAAGTTCTGGCGTACTCCCGCGACATAGCGCACAGCTTCGGCGTGTCGTGCGACACCGCGTCAAGCGGGGAGGAAGCGCTCGCTCTGGTGGATAAAAACGGGCCTTACCATATTTACTTTGTGGATTGGCAGATGCCGGGCATGGACGGCATAAGGCTGTCACGCGAATTGAAGGCGCGTATGACCGCCGAATCGAACTCCGTGGTGATAATGATCTCCGCTGCCGAGTGGAGCCCTATCGCTGAAGAGGCGAAAAAAGCCGGGGTCGACAAGTTCCTTTCCAAGCCCTTGTTCCCTTCCGCCATTGCTGAAATCATAAGCGAATGCTTGGGCATCGACAAGAAGCAGGCGGAGAAGGCCAAAGCGGCAAGTATCGCGAATATCTTCTCCGACCGGCACATCCTGTTAGCTGAAGACGTGGAGATAAACCGGGAAATAGTGCTCGCGCTGTTGGAGCCCACGCAACTGAGCATAGACTGCGCGGAAAACGGCGCCGAGGCCGTGCGTATGTTTACCGAGTCGCCGGATAAATACGACATGATCTTCATGGACGTGCAGATGCCGGAAATGGACGGCTACGAGGCCACGCGGCGCATAAGGGAGCTGGACGTGCCTAAAGCGCGAACAATTCCCATCGTGGCCATGACAGCCAACGTATTCCGTGAGGATATCGAGCGATGCCTCGAGGCCGGCATGAACAGCCACGTCGGGAAGCCGCTCGACTTCAACGAAATCTTGGAAAAACTGAATGAATATTTGTCACATGACGGAGCTGACAAATGTTAAATGAAGAGAAAGAAACCGAGATAGAGCGGCTTATCGTCACGCTGAGGCGTCGCGAAAAAATGGCCGACACGCTCAACAAGGTGGCCATCATGTTCCTCTCGCACGGAGAGGATACTTTTGAAACCGCCATGACGGCCGGCGTGCGCGAAATCGCCGACGTCTTTGACTTGGACAGGTTTTCCCTCTGGCGAAACGAATATATCGGAACCGAAGGTCTCTCCGGCGGACAAATCTACCGCTGGGACAGAGAGGCCGGCGGAACCACCCAGCCGACAAAGGGTTTGCAGGCCATGTCCTACGCCAGCCACGTGCCGACTTGGGAAAAAATTCTCGCCGACGGCGGGATGATCAACAGCCCGGTGCGCCTCTTGCCCGAACCCGAATCGACCGTGCTGCGCTCGTTCGGCGTGGTCTCGGCTTTCGTCGCGCCGGTCTCCGTCAACAATCTCTTCTGGGGCTTCGCCCTGCTCGAAGACCGCCGCAACGAACGCTTTTTCGACGAAGACTGCGTGGACTTGATGCGCTCGGCGGCCTTTTTATGCGCCAACATAGTTATGCGCACAGAAATGGAGCGCAAATTATCCAACACGAACGCGCTGCTCAAAGTTGCGCTGCGCAAAGCGACCGAGGCGAGCAAGGCGAAGGGCGAGTTCCTCTCCAATATGAGCCACGAGATGCGCACCCCCCTAAACGCGATAACCGGCATGACGGCCATAGGCAAAAAGGCCAAAGAACCGGAGCGCAAAGACTACGCCTTCAGCAAGATACAAGACGCCTCCACGCACCTTCTGGGTGTAATCAACGACGTGCTCGATATGTCAAAGATCGAGGCTAATATGCTCGAACTCTCTCCCATAGAATTCAACTTTGAGAAGATGCTGCAGAAGATAGTCGCGGTGCTCAACTTCCGCATAGACGAGAGGGGTCAGAAGTTCACCGTACGCATAGACAGCGCCATCCCCAAAACGCTGATAGCGGACGACCAGCGGCTCTCCCAAGTCGTCACCAACCTATTGAGCAACGCGATAAAATTCACCCCGGAAGACGGCGCCATCTCTCTAGACGCTCGTTACATCGGCGAGAAAGACGATATATGCACCATCCAAATCTCCGTGAGCGACACGGGGATAGGGATAAGCGCCGAGCAGCAAAAACACCTCTTCCACTCCTTCCAGCAAGCCGAGAGCAGCACAACGCGCAAATACGGCGGCACGGGGCTCGGATTGGCCATCTGCAAAAGCATCGTGGAGATGATGAGCGGCAAAATATGGATCGAGTCGGAACCGGGAAAGGGCTCAACCTTCACATTTAACGTAGAGGCGCAGCGCGGCGCTACAAAAGAGAAACACGGGCTGCTCTCCCCTGATGTAAACTGGAGCAACATCCGCATAATAGCGGTGGACGACGACCCCGACACGCTGGCCTACTTCCGCGACATAACGACGGGATTAGGCGTATCCTGCGACACCGCCCTAAGCGGGGAAGAGGCGCTGAAACTCGTAGACAAAACCGGCGACTACCACATCTACTTCATAGATTGGAAAATGCCGAACATGGACGGCATACAGCTGGTACGCGAATTGAGAGCGCGAACCACCGAAACATCCGTGGTAATCATGAACTCCGCCGCCGACTGGAGTACCGTGGAGGAGGAGGCGAAAGGCATAGGCGTGGACAAGTTTCTCACCAAACCGCTCTTCCCGTCCACCGTGGCGGATATTATAAACGAGTGCATAGGCGTAGCCCAGCCTCAAACGGAAGAAGAGCAGACCGATATCACAGGAATCTTTGCCGGACGCCGCATACTGCTGGTCGAAGATGTGGAGATCAACCGCGAAATCATAATCGCCCTGCTGGAACCCACGCAACTTCAAATAGACAGCGCGGAAAACGGCGCGCAAGCCGTGCAGATGTTCAGCGACGCGCCGGACAAGTACAACCTGATCTTCATGGATATCCAAATGCCCGAAATGGACGGCTACGAGGCGACAAGGCGCATCAGAGCGCTGGACGTCCCGACGGCCAAAAATATCCCCATCATCGCGATGACGGCGAACGTCTTCAAAGAGGACATAGAAAAATGCACGGAAGCCGGCATGAACAGCCACATCGGAAAGCCGGTGGACATTGCCGACGTGCTGGCGAAACTTAATACTTTCTTCAAGATTAAGTGATAAACCCTATACCGAATCACCCCATCTCCTCCAGCGTTTTCTTGCTCTTGACCAGCGCCTCCGCCTGTTCTTCCGTCACGGTCGGGTATTGCGGGTCAAGTTTTTTCATTACGGAGAGGAGCACGCTTGAGATCACGGCGCGGGTGTACCATTTTTTGTCGGCGGGGACTACGTACCAAGGGTTGTTTTTGCTCGCTGTCGCCTCAATCGCCGCTTGGTAGGCCTCTTGGTAATTGTCCCAATGCTTTCGCTCCCGCACGTCGGCGTCCGAGAACTTCCAGTTTTTGTCTTTGTTGTCGATTCGCTCCAGAAAGCGTTTCAACTGGGTTTCTTTGGAGAGGTGCAGGAAGAATTTCACGGTGACTATTCCGTTTTCCCACAGATAGTCCTCGAAGCCGCGTATCTGTCCGTAGCGTTTTTCGATGATGTTCTTGCCCTTGCACCGGGCGGGCAGATTCATGTTCTCGTAGAGTTTGTGGACCTTTACGACCAGGACGTCTTCGTAGTACGAGCGGTTGAAGATGGCGATCTTCCCCCTTGCCGGAAGGGCCTTCGCCGTCCGCCACAGGTAGTCGTGCGAGAGCTCTTCCGCCGACGGTTGTTTGAAGCTTACGACTTCCACGCCTTGTGGGTTTATCCCGCTCATAGCGTGTTTGATCGCGCTGTCCTTGCCGGCGGCGTCCATGGCTTGGAAGATGATAAGCAGAGCGGTTTTGCCCTCTGCGTACAGTTTGTCTTGGAGTTTGGCGATTTCGACGATGTTGTCCTTCATCATCTCCTTGACATCGTCGGACGAGTTGAATCCGCCGGTGTCTTTGGTGTCGAATTCGTTTAGGATGAACTGATTTTCTCCGGTTACTTTGTACTTTTTGATATTCATAATTTTCTCTCGATATATCTGTATAGATAATATATATTCCATTTTGGCTCAGGCGGATTGTAATCATAATAGTATTCATCACTCCGTCCGCCGTTTTTTATCGTCAGTTTTCTGTTGTTGCCGGTACCTGAGAGGCTGTATGGCAATCCGGTCGTTTGCGTCGGGACGCATCGTTTAATATATCCGCCGTTTCCGCCGTCTATCGCATCATACCAATCCATATAACAGCGTTCATTTATAGCCAGATACAGTCTGTCGCCGTTTGTATACCATCCGCCCTCGGCACGCATATTGTCGTCGTAGGCGTCAAAGTAACGGTTACCGCCGGAAAATTGAGCGGTCCCCAAATCCAAGTAAATGTTATCGGAATTATCACCGTCGTCATTTAAAACCCAATACCCGCGCAGTTTAGGATTGTACGGATAAATCGTACCTAAGCCGTTTTTTAAAACGGCGACATTGGTTCTTATATACGTGGATTCGTAGTCGCGATCCGCAGGTACGCATACGCCGTTTTCACAATTTTGGTCGACAATATGGCTCAATATAATGAGCCGGCCGTTTGAAATCTTGTATTGGCCTATGTTTCTTTCCTTTTCTTTATAGTTACCGTTATCGTAGTATTCCTCGCGGATATATACGGTCTGGTCGTCCGTCCGCCATTTCAGCGCGCCGTCGCCCGTTGTTGGAATTTCCACCCAAACATTCCCGGCTTTTTTGAACGCCGTCGCCGACACCTCGCCGGAAGGCATGAATGAGATGACTTCTTTTTCATTGGGATTATTGCTATAGTAGTATGTCTCATCGCCTTCGCTGCGGGAGTACGGCATCCAATCTCCCGCAAAGCCACCGCCATCCGTAGAATCATCGCCGTTCGAACATCCCAATATCAGACCGCCCGCGAACAGCGCCGCGATTGCCGACGCTGCCGCAACGTTAAGAATTCTGCCTTTGCTTCGCATCATTGTAAACGCCCCTCTTTGTTTGTTATGAATTTAGAGAAGAAGCTTTTGCCGATGGAGGGGCTGCTTGGGCGTTTGTTCTGTTTTAGTTCTGTATTTTCAGGTATCAATATCCAGATGTCGTCAGCTTTATCTGTTATCGTAAGCGTTTTATTGTCGTTGCTGATACTGTAGCCCAATGTAACAATCTCTGTGCCCTTGCTGGGGACGCCGTTGTTATCGACATATTCATACGTTGATACCAAGAATAATAGGTTATTATCACGCGTATAATAGCGTTGGATATAATCGTGACCACCTTTTTGTTTAGCGTACTTGGCAGGGCTTTCATTAAAACGGGTATTCTCAAAAGAAATGTACTGATCATCATTACCTTGCAAAACCCACTCCCCGCGGATTTTAGGGTCGTTTTTGATAATCAAGCCGTCAAGGCCGGCTTTGATAATATCGACATAGACTCGTTTAAACGTTTCTTCGATATCGCATCCATCCTCATTATCGCATTCTCCATCAGTCGTATGTCCTGACACAATGAGTTGTCCCTCGCGGAATATGTATGTACCCCACACATATTCCGCGCTGCCCTTGGGTGTTATATATATGGTCTTAGTCTTATCATCAGTTCTCCATTTCATCACATTTCCATCCTCAAATGGAGTTTCTACCCAAACTTTAGATTCTTTATTTATCATTTCGAATCCCCAGCTTGATACATCGCCTGTCCCTTTGCCAGTCTCTTTGAAGGTTATGATTACTTTTTTATCAGGATCGTCACCTAATAAAATTGGTTCCCCGCCGTCTAAACTACTAGAGTACGGTGTCCAATCTCCCACAATGCTGCCGCTATTATCGGTGGGAGGAGGCGGTGTTATGACATATATGCCAGATCTTTTTGTGAAAGATCTCGTCCCCTCCTCGCCGACAATCGTCATCACCAAGCTATTGCCTTTTACGGTATATGTTCCTGTCATTTTCGTTCCGTCCGCCGCCATCAGTATTATTACAATCTGTCCGTCATCCACCAGATATATGCCGTAAGCGTATACTTCCCAAACCCCGCTTCCGTCGCCGCGTTCCGCAATCACGGCCATTGTGCTGTCGTTTTTATAAATAACGCCCCAGCTGTTGTCTTCGTCATTTATCCACGCTTCCCCGTCATCGAGCACGAGTTCTCCCCCCGTACCGGGATTGAAGGGCGGGAGCTTGACGTTTCCTATCAATGTCTTTGTAAAAGTATCCGTCTTTCCGTTAGCCGTTCTTGTCATGGTTTTGCCGTCCGCGGATATCTTAACCGTGTAGGTTCTCGCGGTATTCAAGGAGTCCCAAGGGATATACTGCGTAAACGTATTTCCTTTCGGCGGTATAGAGAACATGCCTTGTTTGGATGTTTTCCAATTCGCCCCGATGTAAGTACCGTCAAAAATACGGCGGTCCAGCGTAAAAATCAAGCCTTTGCCGCCGTTGCCGCGGTCTATCCACGCTTGGCCGGCAGGAAGGACGAGAACGTTCTCTATGTTGTCGTCGTAGACTATTTCCCCGAGTTCGCACCCGGCCAAAAACAAGACGGAAAAGACGGCCGCCGTCAGGCTGAAAAACACACGCGCCCCGCCGCGAACAGATGCTCTCATTACAGTCTCCCTTCAAAACTATGTTTAACGGACACTAACGCCGCCGACCCTCCGATTCGGCGCGGCCGGCGTACTTCAATCTATATAATATAGGTTCCGGGGGGGTACAAAGTCAAATAAAAATAATCGGAATTTCTGGTTTTGCGGCGGAGAGAGCCGGGTACGCACCCCGTTAGGGGTGCTAAACTCGGTAGAACGGACGGCCCCTGATTAATCCGCACCCCTTTAGGGGCGTCCTTTTAGGGGCGAAGATGTCTTTGCCGGTATTTTAGACCCGATTGGCGCTTGCCCGGCGTTGACCCGGCGGGGCTCTGAAGCCGTAATCGTTCTTGACGGAATGTCCAGACGTCGTTTACGCCGTTGTTGGTTATTGTCAGCGTCTTGTTGCTGCCGGAATCGGAGACGCTGTAGGTCAGCTCAACCGGATCTTGCGTGGGATCGCAATTAATGGAACCGGTAGATTGATCCCAAATACAGGTATCGGCCGCTAAATACAGGCGGTCGCCGTTTGTATAATAGCTTCCGTTATTGTTGCCTTCGCCGGTGTAAAGGCTGGCGCCGGTTCCATAAAATTGGATATTGGTAAAGACAATGGACTTGCCGTCGCCGTCTTGCAAGACCCATTCCCCCCCGCTTAGAGCGGGATTGTACGGGTAAACCGGGCCGTCGAGGCTATTTCTGAAGTCGGCGATGTTGACCCGTTTATATGTCACGTCGTAATATTTCTCCGTGATATCGCAATCGTCGTCCTCGCAGTGTATATCGATGTCATAGTCTGTAATAACGAGGTTGCCGTTTGAGAATGTTCCAACGGCTTCTTCCCCGAAAAACGGGTAGCGCGCGTATATGGTGTCTTTGCTCACCCTGTATTTCACCGCTTCTTTGCTGTCAAAGGGAAACTCTACCCAAACATTCGTTACTTTAATGAACTCCAAATCTTGCATGTGGCCAGAGGACTTAAAGGTGCGGATATTTTTATACTCCGGATTGTCGGGATATTCATGAACCCCGTCATCGTCTTTAATGGAGTACGGTATCCAATCCCCTACAAGCCCGCTTCCGTTCGGCGTGTCGGAACCGGTCGACCCCTTCCCGCCGTCGCATCCCGACATCCCCGCGCCCGCAACCAGCGACGCGATCGCCGCCGACAACGCCGCTTTAAGAATCCGGTTTTTGTTTCGCATCATTGCAGACGCCTCCTTTGTTTATTATGGATATTTTTGTGGTTCGGTACCATCTATACGCTATTATTAGAACGCCGGCGACGGCATAGTGTTACAAAAAAATCAGCTATTTATATAATTCATATCGCCCAGCTCCGGCGCCACCCAATCCTCCTCATTGGTCATCCCCGTGACCCTTCCAGCCGCCTCTTTGACCGTCGGCGCCGCGTTTTTCATCGCGGCGCCGCGTCCGACCGCCGTCAGCATGGGGATGTCGTTCTCGGCGTCGCCGTAGGCCGCCGCTTCCGCCATGTTTATGCCGAGCGCGTCGCACAGCGCCGCCAAGCCTATTCCTTTGGTGGCTTTGGGGTTCATGAATTCCAAGTAGTAGTTCCACGTGCGGCAGACGTAAACGGAGTTATCTCCGCCTTGGCCCCACATCGCTTGAAAGCGGGCCTCTTGTTCGTCTAAGCAGGCAGGATCGCCAATAAAGAGCATTTTTGAGGGGGTCAGGCCGGCCACGGCGGAGAAGTCTTTGTCGATGAAATTATAGCCGACGCCGGTTTGTTCATGGTATAGATCGGTCCACCGGGCGTTTTTGTCTGTTCGGGCGGAGTAGAGTTTGTCGTCGTAATAGAAGTTGAGCGCCACGGGTTTATCTTTGCAGTAGTCGATCAGGTACTCCGCGTACGCGGTGTTCAGCGGGGCGTAGTAGACGCGCCGCGCCCCGGGGCTGGAGCTTGTGTAGACCTCGGCGCCGTTTAGGACGACCAGTGCCGGGTCTAATCCGAGTTCGGGGGCGTAGCGTCTTACGCCGCAGCCCAAGCGCCCGGACGCCAGGGCTATCGCCGCGCCGTTTCCGCTGATTCGGCGCAGCGCGGCGGCGTTGGCCGGCCTTACGCGCTTGCCGGAGTCTAGCAGCGTGCCGTCCAGGTCAAAGGCGAAGAGTTTAGGGGTCATAGACGGCGTCCTTAAAAAAATTTACTACATCGTAACGGAAAATACTATATTATCCGAGTATCGGACAGCCGTCGGTTTTTCGGCCGGCTATTGGAAAAATAGCATTTTGTGCACCGTGCGGGCGCATAAAAAACATTTAACTTAGGAGGGGGTTAAGCCATGAAGGTGGTTTTTACCGTTACTGCGGTCTACGATTTCCCGGACGACGTTGAAGTGGAGGACCTCGTTGAGGGGGAGGACTCGCTTGTGAAGCATATCGTGGTTAAGGGGCACAAGTTCCAGCCCATAATCGATTTTCTTCCGTACGACGAGGACGAAGACGAGGATGACGACGAGGCCGGCGAGGACGAGCTTCAGGAGATTTTCGAGGAAATCAACGACCATTTGCGGGACGAGGAGTACACCATTATTCAGGTGGACGATTAAGGGCGGTTACGCTTCCGGTACGGTCGGGCGCGGGGCGCGGCCGCCGGCGTGATCGGCGCGCCGTCGTTGCGGCACGCTGCTTTCGGGGTTGCTTCCGCCAAGGCTCCGAGCGTCTTCTGACGGGTTTCTTGCCGGGATGTTGAAATATTAAAGCAAGAATCTTGTATGCTTCTTGTTGCCATTAATTATATTATATAGGTCGCGCTGTGATCGTTTCGGGGGGCGTCCGCTTGCGGTATTCGGACGGAGGACGGCGAGAGACGCGGCTGAACCCCAGCGCATTGGGAGAGCTTATGAAAGAGAACCCGTTTGACGATGACTTCGGCGAGTATATGGACGACGACGCCGACGACAGCGCGAGTTTGTGCGACGACTGCAAAGTAAGGGAGGCCAACGTCCACCTTACGCACGTGGGCGAAGAGGGGGCGGAGACATTCCACCTATGCGAGGATTGCGCCCGTGAGCGCGGCGTGCCCATTCCAGACAGCGATATTATCCTGAAGGGCCTTGAGGCGCTCGCCGGGGCAGTGGGGACGGCCTCCTCGTCGGGGGCGGGAAGCGTCAAGGTTACCGTCAAGCCCAAGGAGGGCGAGAGCGCCGGTCAGGCGGCGGAGGAGGAAGAGGAGATAGTTTGCCGCAAGTGCGGCATGAAGTTTTCGGAGTTCCGCTCCGGCGGCAGGCTGGGATGCGCCGAGTGCTACGACTCCTTTGAGCCGCGCATAGACCGCATACTCGTCCAGATTCACGGCGTGTGCGGCCATAAGGGCAAGCGGTACGGCAGGTCGGCGCCGAGGCGGGGCAGCCAGGCGGGGTTGGAGCGGTTGCGGCGGGAGCTTGACGCGGCGGTTAGGACGGAGCAGTTTGAACAGGCGGCCGTCATAAGGGACGAGATACGCAGCCTGAGCCCGAGCGTGAAATGAGCGGCGCCGGCGCGGAAGAGAAGGGCACGGGCAAACGGAAGAGGTTCATACCGCCGTGGTTCGACGGCGGCGGGCCGGACGGGGACGTGGTGATTTCCACCCGCATCCGCTTGGCGCGCAACCTCTCGGGGTATCGGTTTCCGTCGTACGCCTCCATAGCGGAGAAAGAGGAGATTTTTGATAAAGCCGCCGCGTCGTTTCGCGGCTCCGGCACCTCGCGGCGCAAACTTGTCTGCGAGTTCGAGGTGATAAATGTGGGCCGGATAGGTAAGCTCGAGCAGCATTTCTTGGTCGAGGAACGCGTGGCGAGCATAAGCCTGATCAAAGGCGAGGGTTCGAGGGGCGTGGCCCGCGACAGCGAGGGCAAGCTCAGCGTGATGATAAATGAAGAGGACCACCTGCGCATTCAGGGGATGGACTCCGGTTTCCGCCCGCAAGAATTGTGGGATATGGCGAGCAAAGCCGACGATTCCATAGGCAAGGCGCTGAAGTACGCCTACAGTCCGCGTCTGGGGTTCCTGACCGCCTGCCCGACTAATTCCGGGACGGGGCTCAGGGTTTCCTGCCTGGCGCACCTGCCGGGGCTCGTCCTTACAAAGACGGTGGATCAGGTTTTGCAGGGGGCGAGCCAGATGGGCGTCTCCACGCGCGGTTTTTTGGGGGAGCACTCGGACATTCTCGGCAACATTTTCCAGCTCTCCAACCGGGCCGCGATGGGGCTTAGCGAGGCGGAGTTCATAGATTCCACGTGCGGCACGATACGGGAGATCATCAACCACGAGCGCGCCGCGCGCGAACGCCTTGTGAAAGAGGCGAAGCTGGAGATCGGCGACAAGATCAGCCGGGCGCTCGGCATACTGCGGAACGCGCAGCTGCTGGGGTTTGCGGAGCTGCTCAACCTGACCTCCGCCCTCAGGCTGGGGATCAGCTGCGGGCTGTACGACGGGTACGGCGCGGACGACCTCAACAAGATCGTTATGCTCGGCATGCCCGCGCACTTGCAGATATACATAAGCGGTTTGGACGGCGCGCCCTCCGACCTCGATATTGTGAGGGCGGACCTCGCCAGATCGTTCTTTGAGGAGAAGAGGGAGAAAGCGTCCGCGCGGTCGGAAAAATCGGCGGAGAAGCCGGTGAAGAAAGCGGTGAAGAAGGTCAGGAAAAAGAAAACGGCGCCGGAAGCGTAACGCAAGCGGGCGTCGTTGAGAATTATTGAAATATCGGCAATATAGTTATCAAGCAAGATCGTCACAGTAAAAAGCGAAAGGGCGTATTGGCCAATATGAACGGCATGTTTACCGATCGTGTGAAGAAAGTTATGCAGATCGCTCGCGAAGAGTCGGTGAGGCTCGGTAACGATTATGTGGGCACGGAGCACCTGCTGCTCGGCCTGATAAAAGAGGGCGACGGCGTCGCCGTCGCGGTTATGCGCGGCATGGGCATAGACCTTGAGGATCTGACCGCCAACATAGAGAGGACGATAACCTCCGTGGGCGGGATGATGATGGTGGGGCAGATGCTGCCGTTCACGCCGAGGGCGAAGAAGGTTTTGGAGATCGCGGCGAACGAGGCGCGGTCTATGTCCCACAAGTACATAGGCACGGAGCACCTGCTGCTGGCGCTTATGAAGGACACCGAGTCGGCGGCGGCCAACGCGCTTGCCGCCGCGGGGCTCGAGTACGACCGCGTGAAGGAGGAGATAGGCCACGTGCTCAAGGGCGGGGAGGTGAGCGGCGCTCCGGCAACCGCCAAGGAGAAGAGCAAAACGCCCATGCTCGACCACTTCGGCCGCGACCTCACGGCCATGGCGCGGGAGGGCAAGCTCGACCCGGTCATCGGGCGCGAAAAGGAGATCGAGCGCGTAGTCCAAATC
>Ga0268262_10000816_pt1 | contig 40544 bp, 38 predicted proteins | sample TergutNc150P3_FD_190354 | JGI IMG/M metagenome (GOLD analysis project Ga0268262, IMG submission 190354) | Nasutitermes corniger P3 segment gut microbial community from laboratory colony in Florida, USA - Nc150 P3 (SPAdes) (version 2) | ecosystem: Host-associated > Arthropoda: Insects >...
ACTATAAATACAGGTCTGTCTATTTTTCCAAAATCTTCTTTTAGTATATTTGTATTAATAATTTTTTCGTAAACGCGTACGACATACGATAATATTCTCAGAGGCATACCTTTGTCTATGGTTGATTGATGTTCGATAAGCACTATCATTTTTTTGTTTACTGTAAACGAGATGTCATTTTTTCTTGCAGCGAAGAGTGCGTCCCTAAGCGTATTTATCTCAATAATTGATTCATCGTGATGATTAGTGCCAAAAATAGCATTGTATAACTCCAGCAACCTTCCTTTATCATTAAAAATGCTTCTGAAAACGCTGTCTTTGTATTTTTTATTAACCGTCATTTTTTCACCTTCCATATAATATAAACGAATGAAAGAGGCAGGCGATAAAAAATTTTTTTGATTTTTTTTGATAAAAAGTCAGAGCCAACATCATAAACTTAAGACTTGAGGATCTACGAATTACACAGATTGCGCTATGAATGCCCTACGGGCAAAATTTATGCCGTAATACCTTAAGTTTATGATGTTGGGTCAGAGCCTCAGGAGTACAAATTACAATGTACAAATAAAGGATTAAAGTCTAAATGAAAATAGCATACATTTGTACTCTGCACTCTGTAATTTGTACATTGTAATTTGTAATTTGATCCAGCCCCCCTAAAAAAAAGTAATTGCCATTATTCAATTTAAATGTACATTACATAAATAACTTTGAACAAAGCAGGGGAAACCAATGGAAGAAAAATTTATAAGCAGACAGACTATTAATTTTATGCTCTTTGAGGTGCTTGAAATTCAGAACCTATCTAAATTTGAATATTTTAGCGAATACAATAAAGAATCTCTTGATATGGTTCTTGCAACAGTTACAAAAGTTGCAGTTGACCTGATGCGTCCCATATTAAGGGAGATGGATAAAAATCCGCCGGTCTATAAAAACGGAAATGTTACTGTTCACCCGGCAGTCGGAACTTTTCTGAAAAAATTCGGCGAGATAGGTCTTATCTCTGCCCATTTTTCGGTTGAAGACGGCGGACAGCAGCTTCCCTATTCAATAGTTGCAGCCATAAACTATATATGTTCTGCTGCAAATTATTCCCTCTGTGTTTACCCCGGGCTTACTTCCGGCGCGGCAAATTTGATTGTTACATTCGGTTCTCCCGAATTAAAGGAGTACTATACTCCAAAGATGTTCTCCGGTGAATGGCAGGGCACTATGGCGCTTACAGAACCTGAGGCAGGGAGTTCGTTATCCGATATTAAGACAAAAGCTGTTCCGACAGGTGAAGGATATTATTTGATTAAAGGACAGAAAATATTCATATCTGCCGGAACTCATAATGGGGTGGATAACGTTATCAATTTAATGCTTGCGAGGATTGAGGGCGCACCTGCAGGCGTAAAGGGTATATCGCTTTTTGTTGTTCCTAAACTTCGCGGAGACGGCAAAGGCGGACTTGTGTCTAATGATGTTATATGCGCAGGGATTGAGCATAAGCTTGGTTACAGAGGCTCCCCGATTACTCAACTCTCTATGGGGGAGAATGACGATTGTCACGGATGGCTTGTTGGCGAGGTGAATAAGGGTTTATCATATATGTTTCAGATGATGAATGAGGAGAGGATAAATGTCGGCATAGGAGCAGCAGGTATTGCGTCGGCAGCCTATTATGATTCTCTTAAATATTCCGAAGAGAGACTGCAGGGGAGACCGCTTAACAGTAAAAATCCGGCTGAATCGCAATGCGCAATTATTGAACACCCCGATGTTAAGAGGATGCTGTTGTTTCAAAAGGCAATATCCGAAGGCGCTTTATCTTTGGCGCTTCAGGTCGGTAAATATATTGATTTAAAGCATGTATGTCCTCCCGAAGATATGGAAAAATATGATCTTTTGTTAGAGTTTTTAACGCCGATTGCAAAGACTTATCCGTCGGAGTATGGAATACTTTCTACAAGTACCGGGCTTCAAATACTTGGAGGTTATGGCTATTGTGAGGATTTTAACCTTGAACTGTTTTTCCGCGATTCAAGGATTCATCCGATACATGAGGGGACAACAGGTATTCAGGGATTGGATGTCCTTGGAAGAAAGACTACTATGAAAAACGGACGCGCTTTTACACTGTTTATTGATGAAATAAAAATCTGCATTGGCGAAGCGGGAAAATATGAGAGTCTCAAAAAATATGCAGACAAGCTCAATCAAGCGATTGATGAACTACAGGTCACGGTGAAGGGTCTTATGTCTATAGCTGTAAAGGGTAATATGGAAGTTTTCCTTTCGGATGCTACTCTCTATCTTGATATGGTTGGGATAATAACTATAGCATGGCAATGGTTAATGCAGGCAGTATGCGCTGAGAAGCAGAGCGCAAAGAGTGAAGACAGCGCTTTAAAAAATTTTTATAACTCAAAGATTCATACAATGAAGTTTTTCTTTAAGTATGAATTGACTAAAGTTAAGTCTATCTCTGATATACTCCTTGACGGCGAGGTCCTTACGGCAGGGATTGATAACAGTATTTTTATTGATTGATTATAAAACAGATTTGATTAGACTGCGGGCGGCAAAATTTTTGCCTTGTGGAGATGACGCAGAAGTTAAATAACATGTCGGGCTTAGCGCGACTATGTCAGGCTCAGCGTGATTAGTTACATTTTTTCTATGTCATTGCGAGCGCTTCAGCCACGTTCAGTATTGGGAGTGAATTTTTATGAAGAAAAAAATATTATTAATCGGCGGTGTTTTTGTATTATTCTGTTTTATCACATTTTTAGTTTTGTTAAAAGATAGTGTGAGCGGAGCAGAGATTGAGGTCTCAAAAGATAAATATATTGCAGCAAAGTCCGGCTTAAATCTTCGCTCGGAGCCGGGTAAATCATCAAAAATTGTATCTTCAATTCCATTCGGTTCAAAGGTCACGGTAGAAAAGTCCGATGGTGATGAAATATTTTTAGACGGAAGATACGGTAAATGGGTTAATGTAAAGTATGATAATAAGACGGGATGGGTTTTTGGCGGATTTCTCTGCGATTTTAAACCTGATAAAATTATAAAACCTGCAGCTGATTTTTACAGAAGTAAATATAGAGATAAATTTTGTAAGGGCGCTAAGGATTGTACGGATGAGTTTGCCAATGAGCTTGCTAATTTCCCGGATGATTATGTATATGTCGACAATATTATAGACAATTATATTCATTTAAAAATTCCAACAAGTGTTCGTAATGAGGCTAATTTATTACACCCTATTGATGTTGTATGGAGATATGATGTAAAGCAAAATAAATTTTTTGAGGTCTATAATTTCGGGTATAGGGACAGTAATTCTCATTTTTTTTATTTAGATAATGATAAATATCCCGACATGGTTGTTCAATTCTCTTGGTATGACAACTCCGGAATACATATTTTCCTTGGCTCGGAAAACGGATTCACAAAGGTTTATAAAGATAGTTGTAATTCTTACCACGGATATTATTTGACCGAAGGTTCTTGCGGAAATATGAGATTTGTATGCAGTTTTAAAAGCAGTAAAGATGAAACTATGTATTTTTTTAGATACAATTGCAATAAGAAAAAAGCTGAAAAATATGCAGAGAGTAAAATTACCAGATCAGATGGTATTATAACATCAATTGATTTAAAGAATATGTCTGTTTTTATAAAAGGTGATGATGATTTAAAAAGTACGCCGTTCAAATTTTCTTCTAAGAGATTTTCGTCGGATGAAGACATTAAATATTTGAAGAATTTTAAAACGAATGATGAAGTATCATTCTCTTATGAAACTGTTGGCGGTAAACAAATGATACTTGATATAGGCTGGGTGGATGTAGATTAAACAAAAGTTAATACAATAACGCAGGAGTATAATGATGAAATTTACAAAGATGCATGGAGCCGGGAATGACTATATATTTATAGAGGATTTTAAGGCTGCTATTAAAAATCCTTCAAAACTTGCAATTGAAATGAGCAACAGGAATTTCGGCGTCGGTTCCGACGGACTCATTCTTATACTAAAATCAGGGACAGCGGATTTTAAGATGAGAATGTTTAACTCGGACGGCAGTGAGGCTGAAATGTGCGGCAACGGTATTCGTTGCTTTGCAAAGTATGTTTATGACCATAAGTTAATTAATAAAGATAAGATTGCAATTGAAACTAAGGGCGGAATAAAAGATATTGAACTTAAAATAAAAGACGGTTCAGTCAATTCTATAAAAGTAGATATGGGGGAACCTGTATTTATTAGAGAAAAAATACCCATGGCAGGCAATCCGGGTATGGTTATAAATGAGAATATTCATCTTCCCGACGGAGTTACCTTTCAAATTACATCGCTGTCAATGGGTAATCCTCATGCGGTAATATTTGTTGAGGACGTTTTGAATTTTCCCGTATCAAAATACGGTCCTATAATAGAAAATTTGAATCTCTTTCCGGAAAGAACTAATGTTGAATTTGTGCAGGTCCTTAATAAAAAAGAGATAAGACAACGGACATGGGAAAGAGGCTCAGGCGAAACTATGGCTTGCGGCACAGGCGCATCTGCAGCAACAGTTGCAGGCGTACTGACAATGCAGACAGAGAGAAAGGTTACGGTTCATCTCGACGGCGGCGATTTGAAAACAGAATGGAATGAGAAAGACAACCATGTCTATTTAACAGGACAAGCCGTAGAAGTTTTTAGAGGGGAATGGTTATTGTCGTAGGGGACGCAAAATTTTGTGTCTTTACTATAAATTATTTATTTTGTAAAACAAGTTTTCATTAATTTGCATTGGCATTATAAATTATCTGTCCGGTTTTATAAATATTTTTAACGAAGCCGCTTTTATCTTCTGTACTGTAAAGCAAGACGGGTTCAATGTCAAAGCTGATATTACGGCGTAAGCGCCACAGCATAGAGGAAGTTTTGAGCCAGTCTCTTGTAAAGCCGTCAAAGATGACAGCCACATCAATATCACTATCATCGCGTGCATTGCCTTTTTGCGTATGAACCATACAAAACTATTGCGGCAGGTGAAAGCTCTCTTGCAACGACATAGGCATATTGTTTTACTACGCTTATAACTGTTTCTTTATCAGACATAGGAATCCTTATTTTAAAATAGTTGATATGTTTTGTCAATTACATTGTATGCGCCTGATAAAAAATTGTAGGATTAACAATAGATTATTTGTATGAATAAATTTGTTGTAATTGCGAAACAACCGGTTTTTTCTTGCAGCATACGCCCCGTATTATAAAATATAAACATTGTTTCATAATACCGTACGGGCACAAGATTTTGTGCCCCAATACAGCGCAAATATTTTATATGCAAAATAATCTTGCTTGTAATGAGAAATTTTTTCGGCAAAAGTATAATAATACAAAAAAATTCAAAAATCACAAAAAATTTTTATCTCCTGCCAGTTTCAATCGTATTCTATACAGGAGGATAAAAAAATGAAAACAGCAAATGTACGTACGGGCACAAAATTTTGTGCCCCAACTGTTTACTTTGACGAAACCGATGACATCATTGATATTTGCTATGATAACGTGTTCAAGGCTGTATTTACCCGTGATACTCCGGCTTCACAGGGTGCGCTTTCAAAACTTATTTCAGCTCTCATTTGCCGGGAGATTACAGTAAGCGCTATAAATGCCAATGAACCGCCGATTGATAATCTCAAGGATCGTCAAATTCGCTTTGATATAAATTGCAGAGCCGAAAACGGAGAACTTATAAATGTTGAGATGAGTCTTAATCCTGACCCTTTTGAGCCTGTCCGCCTGGAATTTCATGCAGGGAAACTTTTTACAGGTCAGGATATCAGAGGGACTGACAAAAGCTATGATGATTTAAAACAGGCTTATCAGATAGCAATATTGGTGAAGGAACGTTTTTTTCATGATGAGGAGTTTTCTCATAATTTTGAATACTATGATTCTGTTCGCGGAGTATCTTTAAACGGGAAAAGCCGTATAATTACGCTTGAACTTTCCAAGTTAGAAAAGATAATAGATAATCCCATAGATGAGATGAGCGCTCAGGAGCGGTGGGCAATATATTTTAAGTACTTGACAGACAAAAGCAAACGCAGTGAAATAAACAAAATAATAGAACTTGAAGAGGGGATAGCCATGGCAAGCGAGATACTAAAGAACATCAGCAAGGACGAGATAGAACGCGCTCGTCTTATGAGTGAATACAAATATCAGCTTGATACCCAAAGTAAGTTAGTTACTGCAAAGCGTCAAGGAATACAGGAAGGCCTTGAAAAAGGCATTGCAAAAGGTAAGAAAGAAGGTATTGCAGAAGGCATTGAAAAAGGTCTTGAAAGAGGTATCAAAGAAGGTATTGAAGAAGGCCTTGAAAAAGGCAAGAAAGAAGTCCAAAATTATATATTAAACCTTATAGAGCAAGGGTTGAGTCAGGAAGAGATAAAAAAGAAAATAGAAGAAGATAGAGATTTATGATTAATACAAATATTGTTTCATAATACCGTACGGGTACGGAAATACACCGTAGGTGCACTGTCCAATAAGTTACAAGAGTAAACGATTAGTACATTCCTGCGTCATCCCTGCGTCATTGCGAGCGCTTCAACCATGTTTTAGTATAGATTATGTAACTTTCGCGTGGCAATCCAGAGGTTTAAATTATTCCACTGGATTGCCACGCCGAGTTTACATTGTTTTATCAGGTGAACTTTAACACGGCTCGCAATGACGTGTTATATAACTAATTGTTTGACATATATGATTGCCTGCGTATTACTTATCAGACAGCCCATATAGGCTGTCTCGTAAATGACGGCAAACATGAATTTATCGGAGGCGGATTGGGAATAAGTGCGACTTTCCCTGTTGCAGGTAATTTGTTTCTCCTTGCGACCCTGTCGGGATTCTCCGGCTGGGGAACGGAAAAGGTTGATGTAAAAGGCGCGCGAAACTTTAGTTTTGATGCGGGAATTAATGATTATGGTATTAATTCAAATTTATCAATTGCATATTATATAGCGAGCGCATCAACAGCTATAAGTCTCGGCGGCAGGTACCAGTATTTTAAGACAAAATATGATGAGGCTAAATTTTTTCCTCTATCGATAAAGAATACAATTTATGGAATTACCCTGTCGGCATCATATTCTTTTGACATTTGATTTTTAAAACAGCGTCCACTCCTAAAAATCTTTTTTGGTAAATTGTTACGCTTTTATATTTTTAATAGCGTTTCTTCTATTTTAGTTTTTTTATTTTTTGGATATGCTCTTATTTCCAATCCCATACCTAAACCATCTAAGTAATCAATCAGAGTTGATATTTTTATGTCCTTTCTCCTTTCAAGTCTCGAAACAGATGTTTGGCTAAAATTTTTTATTTCATTTTGCTTTAAGCCGCATTTTTCTCTCAACATTCCTAACCTTATAGCAAATATTTCCTGTTCGGCTTTTTTACGGGAACGTTCAATAGATTCAGGTGACATCACAGATTCCATTGCCTTTATTGCGTTTCTTAGTTTTTTAGTCATGTTGTTTCTCCTTTTACCATTTATAACCTTCATATAATTCTATTAATTCTTTTGCCTCTTTAATTAATTTTTTATAAAATAATTTTTGATCTTTTCCTTTTTTATCTCCACCTGTTAATAATATACCATTTCGTCTAATATTAAAATAATATGCTATTCTAAAAATATGTTTATCTGTTTTTATTCTTAATTCTTTTAAATTTTTTATTTTGTCGTCTTCTAATGTGTCCGCATGAGGTCGTGTTAAATTTGGACCAAATGCTTCTAATAGCCGAACTTTGAAATTAATTTCTTCCTTGTCGTATTCCGACAAAGATGAGAACCATGTCAAATATTCATCCGTTGCATATATATTCCACATATTTTAATATATATGCACTACACTGCATATTGTCAACTAATTTTTATAACATTTAGAACTTTTTTAAACCAAAATTTTAAACCTTAAAATTATTAATAGTGATCCAAAAAGAAAGAAAAAATTTTATAAAGAATATAATGAGTTTCTTTTGTCTGAATTTATCTTAGAAAAGATGGAAGTAGAGAAAATTTCTATAAGAGCATTGGCGTAAAAACCGATTTTGTAGGATTCACATCTCCCATAATTTCCTAAAAGGGACCCCCTTTTCAAGGAGTATAACTTTTTTAATCTCAGGCATATTGCTTGTAATGGTCTTCTCTAACGCGTCTTTAAACATCTGCTCTGAGCCCTTCACTACAACTATATCTTTATCAAGCATTATCGGAGACAGGTCTATTACGCATATTTTTCCTTCTCCGTTTTTTTCATCTGCAATCCATATCGTTTTAATCAAAAAATCTACAGGTACATTTTCCGAAGTATTCTCAAAATATGATCCGGCGCAAACAAGTTCAAATAACCTTTTTATAAGGCTTTCGTCTTTAAGCTTTGAATATATCTCTCTTTTTTCGGTTAAAATTTCCTTACATCCTTCTGACGGTATATAGATATTAATAGTCGTTTTATCTTCAAGCAGAGGGATTGACGGAAATATATTGAATATATTCTTATCAATATGATAAGAGAACATAATATAAATAAATAAAAAGATTGATGCCGTTACAAGGATATATATTCTGTTTTCCTCTTTTTCATTATTTGCCATCTCTTCTTTGGTATCATTTATATATTTTTTTATATTGTTATATATATATGATAATTTTTCCTTTAGTTTGCCAAAGGTTGAAGTAATTTTATTTTTTATATCAGAAATTTTCATTTTTACCTTTAAAAGTTTTTCTAAGAATTTTCCTTGTAAGATTGTGTAATTTTTAATAATTCTACGAGTAAACCAACATATAATAAATTATAACTATCTATAATTCGACATTTAATTTTGTCAATAATTCAAAAATTTAATCAACTAATTTGTTATACTGATTAATAAAATTAATAATCCCGTCAACTATACCTGCTGTTAATTTTTCCTGATAGTCGGACCTTTGTAAATATTCCATCTCCTTAGGATGAGTGATGAACCCAACCTCAATAAGAACAGCAGGCATTAGCGCGCCCCTTAGTACAAAAAAATCAGCTTTATTAACCCCTCTTGACTTGAATTCTTTTACTTTCGTTTTTAAATTATTCTGAACCGAATTTGCTAAAAGCAGACTCTCTCTCTGTATCTGTGTTGTAATCATCAATGCTTCAATATAATCAATATCATTGTATTTCTTGCCGCCGGTTTTTTGATTTTCAAGAATTACCACATTATTTTCGAGAGCTGCGGTTTTTCTTGCTTCTTCATTTGTTGGATTTTGCGACAGCATATAAGTCTCAAAGCCGGATATTTTATTACTCACTGAGGCATTAACATGAATGCTTACAAATGTTCCGTTTATTCCTTTTTTTAATTCCCTGTTTGCAATCTCTGCCCTTTCCGAGAGCTCTATAAACTTATCTGTAGTTCTTGTTAGTTTTATTTTAATATTTATACCTTTCTTTTTTAGAAGAGCTTCAACATTCTTAGCGAGTGTTAAGGTTATATTTTTTTCCATAACTCCGCCTTTGCCGATTGCTCCGGGATCTTTTCCTCCATGACCTGCATCAAGAATAATAAAACCTATTTTCTCCTTCTTTTGTAGAATTATTTCTTTATCAGGTTTTTTATCCGAATATTCGTCTTCTAAAATTACCAGCTTATTTTTTTTACGCTGAATATCTTTATTATAAAAATTATCAAGAAGTGTGTTTGCAAGGTCTATCGGTATAAAAATACCGCCTTTCCATCTTATTACGGGATATTCGGAATAAGCTATTGAGTTATCAATGATTATACATGAGTAACCCGTCTTATATATCATATAATGACTTTTATGATATAGCTTTCCTTTTTGAAAAACAGGATCAAAATTATGTTCTATGGAAAAGACCTTTACCAATTCGTCAAGGGGGATATAATCTCTCCCATATATATCAATAATTGACACACTCTTTTCTGTTGAAGCTCCCGTAGAAAAAAGAGTTATAATCAATAAAAGCAGCGAGAGACTAATGCTTTTTTTTATTGTAATAAACTGAATATTTTTTAACATCAAAGATAGAACCGGAGATATAAAATATAAGGATAAGGAGAATTGAAAATTCCTTTATGCTCATACCCGGGAATATCATATAATCTAATGAGAGAATATATATTATTGCCGAAAGAGCCATGCAAGCCACGCTTATTTTCCCCAGTATATTAGGTTTTACCTCAATATCTCTTCTATAGAAAAGCAAGAGCGCTGTAATAATAAAAAACAATTCCCTAAACAGACTAATAAGGAGCATCCACAATGGAAAACCTTTATAACTGACAAGGTAAAAGCCAATACAGAGAAGGCATATTTTATCGGCAATCGGATCAAGATATTGTCCAAGTTTGGTAATTTGATTAAAAGCTCTTGCCAAAAAGCCGTCAAAAGCATCGGATAATATAATTATAATAAAGAAAATAAATTGATGGTACCTATATGTCGAATCTTCTGTAACATGTTCTAAATACATGAAATATGCAAGAAACGGGATTATTAAAATTCTTAATATAGTCAGGAAATTGGATATTGTAAATATATTTTCTTGAAAAAAGTATCTTATTTTCATTACAAATTAACCTTTATATTTTATTTTTTTAAATGAACATCTTAAGTTTTATGAGTCAAGATTTTTTTATATAATAGAGCTTAGATTAATATTTATATGGTAGAGTTTAGATTGATAAAATAGAAGATTTTTTATTGACATCTATATAGTACGGAAATTATCAATTATTATCTATAAGAGAGATGGAAAAATCATGAAATTTGAAAAATACTATTTTATTTTACTGTTGTTGTTTTTTGTAATTTTTACGGCAAATTGCAATAAAAATGATTCGGATGCTTATGTAATTCCTGAAAATATTGAAAAAAATCCGTTAGCAGTTATTATAACTCCAAATACGGCTCTTAGGATAGATCCATTAATATTTACATCTCGGATTGCCCAGTTGAAAAAAGGTGAAGTGGGGGAGGTTATCGGCAAGTCGAGTGAAATGAAAACCGTCGGCAAGGCGCAGGATTATTGGTATAAGATAAAATTGGCTAATGGAATTTCCGGATGGGTTTTTGGGAGTAATATGAATATTTTAAAAGATTCGGATAAGGGGCATGTTGCGTCATACTTGAGCGAATTTTGGGAAAAAGAGACGTCTGTGCTTGGCGAAGCTCTTCATGGGAAATGGTGGAGTATTAATAAATTTAATGATTTTACAAACCATTGTCTTGAGATATATAAGGATGGAAAATATAAGTCTTATTTTAAGGGAAGTCAAAGAAAGATTGAAGGGGAGTATAACTTCGATTTTAATAATAGCCGGATAATATTCTTAAAAGGAACATCATTTGAAGGAGATCTGAACTATTTTCAAAGAGGGGATGAATATACTTTAATTCGTGAATCCGAAACGAATGAAATAAGATTTAAAAAGATAAATATTAATCCTGAAGCCGAAACCGAGATTGAAAAAAGTAATCCTCAAGACAGCAATGACTCAGGTGATAATATAAAGAAAGAAAATGAAGGTTAGAATAAATAAATTCCTTACTCTCTGCGGTCTGGGTTCTCGCCGAAAGGTTGAAGAGCTTATACTCTCAGGTGAAATAAAGTTAAACGGCAAAACCGTAAAAGATCTCTCTACTATCGTTGACGGCGAAACCGATGTTGTCAAATACAACGGCGAAATACTTAAAACAATTAATGTATCATATTATTTAATGTTAAATAAGCCTAAGGGATATATCACTACTCTCAGCGATGAAAAGGGCAGAGCTGTTGTAATGGATCTTATTCCTGAGAAGTTTAAGCGATCAGGCGTTGTTCCAATCGGCAGACTCGATAAAGATACAGAGGGGCTGCTCCTTTTGACTAATGACGGAAAACTTGCCCATAAGCTCACAGGTCCGTCATTTAAGGTTAAAAAAGAGTATCTTGTTCAACTTGACAAACCCTTAGAGGAGAGTCACAGGTTAATTATTGAAAAAGGTTATTTTGTTCACCAGATTAAGACTAAGACTAAACCTGCTATGGTTTCAATCACAGAAAAGTCGCGTCTATTTGTTAAGGTAATTATAATCGAAGGCAAGAAGAGACAGATACGCTATTCATTTAAGAATCTTGGTTACAATGTATTAAAGCTAAAGAGAACGGGTTATGGTCCGATTTCGCTCGGCAGGTTAAATAAGGGTGATCACCGTATCCTTAAAACTTCAGAGGTGAAGATTCTTAAAAATGCGATTTCAGAATCATAGACGGTTGCAGCATAAACCTGAGCATTAACTTTGCATAATTTAATAAATCAAATTACTTAAAGTTTATTAATTATACTATAGCAGTTACAATGCCGATAATAAAAAAAATAAATATATCAATTTAAGAAGTATAGATGAAAAAAAGATTACTATATATTGCTTTTATATTGTCAATAACCTGCCAGTTGTCAGCCGGTCCGTTTATTAATATAAATAGTGTAAATGCTAAGAAGGATTTTCCAAAGATAAGAGTAAACTTCTCTGTAGTTGGTATTGATAATAACGGAATATCCGGATTGGATGAAGAGAATATATTGGTTCTTGAAGACGGCTACAGGGTAAATTATGTAAATGTAAAAAATCTTCCCTCATCTTCTGACTCTGTTTATATGGTTTTGGCAATAGATTCAAGTAAAAGTATCAGCAAGGATTATCTTGAAAAGATAAAGAAAAATGCAGAGGATATAGTCGGTACAGTTGTAGAAGATGATAATATAGCTGTTTTAAAGTTTAACGACGAGGTTAAATTGCTCAATAATTTTTCTTCAAACAGCGGCGTTATTAAAAACAGCATAAAGAGCGTTGAAAGGCATGGCTCTAAAACCCTGCTGTTAGATGGAATTTATGACTCAATAAAACTCCTGTCAAACATAAAAAGTTCAAGGAAAGGCGTTGTAGTATTCACTGACGGTAAAGATGAAGGGAGTGTGCTTTCAAGCGATGACATAGTAAAATCCGCAAGAGAATTTGGAATACCTGTATATTTTATTACAACGCCTAATTCTAAAGATTTAAATTCTATTAATAGGATTTCAAAATTGACTGATGGCGTCTGTTTTAACAGCAATAAAAATGTTGCAGATATATACAGGATAATTTTATCCCGCATTAAAAATGTATATGAAATATACTACCAATCCATACTTAAGGCTGATAACAGCAAGCATACATTAGAGGTGCGGTTAAAGTATGGAGACATTAAAGATCGAGATACAACTGAGTTTATAGCAGAAAGAAGTTTTTTTAATATAGATATCCTTAAAGACCTGCATATAATATTCTTCATACTTTTAGTTATTTTTTGCATTTTATTTCTATTTCTTTTAATATTATTTATTAAAAGAGGGAGTAAAAGTTCGGTAAAGAATAAGGATAAAAATATATTTGCTCATGGGATATACTCACGGGGTGTGTCTATTGAGGATTTGCAGAAGAAGAGTGAATGTTTTGATGAGAACGCGCCTGTGGAGATGCCTGATGTTATATATTCGCAAGTATGGCTTCATCCCAAAGATTATCATGGCGTAAGTGAAAAATTGCAATTAATTAGAAACGAGATAACAATAGGCTCCGGCAGAGAAAACCATATTCAAATTACCGATGATTACGATGTATCTAATAAACATTCAAGAATCAGAAGAATAAGGGGAGGATATTACCTTTATGATCTTATTTCAGATACAGGGACATATCTCAACGGGAAAAAAATTCTTAGACCAAAACTTCTCCATGATTGGGATGAAATAACCATTGGAAAGACTACTTTAATATTCCGCGCCATAAAATAAGCTATAAATTAACTTTTTTGCATTATTTTTTTTCTTTGCATCATTTATAATGAGACATAAAAATCTAATGAGACATAAAAATCTAATGTGACATAAAAATTTGTTGACTTTTTTGACCCTTTTATAGTAGGATATTATGTCGTATTATAATCATGGATACAGTAAATCTCTTTTCAAGGATTGCAAGATGATAATAAATATACTTACATTAGCAGCATGTTTAATAATGCTGGTATGTTTTAGAAAATTTGATAAAGCCAATCTTAAGATGGCTAAACTTCGCAGGTATTCATCTAAGGTTTTTGGTGAATTTAAGAAAATGGCGGAGAAGGAGAGCCGTAAATTTCAAGATGCTACTATTGAGATAGATATTTTAATAAAAAAATCGGGTGCTCTTGCTAAAAATATGTCCGAATCAATAATTGAGATTGAGAATAGGTTAAAGGGTCTTGATATTGAAAAGAATAATTTAAAAAAAGCTGAAGAGGATATTAAAGTTATATCATCAGCTGCTAAGGATGTAAATAAGCAGATACAATATATTGCCTCTGTAAAGGATAATTTTTCAGATATAGCTAAAAAGGTGGAATTCTTCACTGAGAATGTTGATAACCTTAATAGCCAGATTACTTATTCGGTTGGCAATTTTGAAGATAAATTAAGGGAGAGATCGCGTGAACTTTCCGAAGAGTTCTATACACATATTGATAATCTTAGAAGAGATCTTGAAACAAAGATATCCGACTCCGGCAGTCTTCTTATAGATGGTTTTAAGATAAAACTATCGCCATTAATCAGAAATGTTGAGAGTGCTGATTCCTTAAGCACTCAGATAGCTAATATGAAAGAGTCTTTCAATATTATGGAGAACACCTTTTTTGATGAGTTTAAGCAAAAATCAACATATCTAAAAACAGAAATCAATGACAATATAGATAAATTAACATATAAACTTAAAAGTGTAGAGGCAAATATAGACGAATCAAAAGGTAAATTGATAAGTACATTTGAAAACGAGGTTGATAAGGTCAGAACTGAAATTGATAATTTAAGCATACATGCAGTATCTAAAAAGGATGAAATTGTACAGGCAGTAAGAAGGGAATCTGAGGTTATAAAAAAGAAGATTGAAGATTTTGACGATAAATTTAGAGAGTTTGAAGGCAGACTTATTGATACTGCTGAGGATAAGATTAATAGCATTGACTCTGACTTTCGGTCTATAGAATCAAGGTTTAGCAGTATGCTTGGAAGGCTTAAAGAGGAGGAGGCAGACTTTGAAAACTGCCTAAATGAAATAAGAAAGGCAAATGATTCTGTGGGTTATCTAACCCGTACGCTTGAAAATGCTCAAAGAGAATCAAAAGAATTTGAAAGATTTGTTGCTGATGTTGATCAGATTAAGGGACTCAAAAAGGTTGCAGAGAAAGAATTAAAAACATATTATACTAATAAAGAGAGGCTTTCTGAAATCGAAGGCGACATTAAAAGTCTTATAGATCTTAATAATAATGTAGTAAAAAAGGCTGATGAATTTTTTGATAACATATCAAAGATAGATGCTGTTAATGCAAGGATTGACGGTCTGTCTGATATGTATAATGCTGTGGAAAAGAGGATCCATGAGTTGCACCAATATGAAGATATGATTTCGCAAAATCTCAGTTCAATAAGCAAATCCGACATTACAATTCAGACCATTGATAACAGGATAAAAGCCTTTGAAAAGGTTATTGATAGAACTGATAAACGTATAGAGAAACTGGGAAGTAATATTAAGCATGTAGAAGCAGAGACTATAAATCTTAAGACTAAGGAGAGCGACATAAGAGAGCTTAGGGATAGATTGAATGAACTGGATGGTTTGTCCGACCATTTGGAAGAGCGTGTTAAGCAGATATATGCAATGTTTACAAAGGTTGAGACGATAAGGAAAGAGATTGATCTTACGGATAATAAGCTTCAGGATATGTTACATCAGACTGATATGAAGATGAGAGAGTTTTCCGATTTTATACAGGCTGTTGATAAGAATAACCCTATTTTGAAACAGGTGAAGGGCGATATAAAGATGATGCCTGCTAAAAATCTAAGCGAGAATATTGTTAAGACTGTTAGAGAGCTTTCCAAAAAAGGATGGGATCCTGAGGCTATATCAAAAAAACTCATGGTTGATGAGAATTCTGTAAGATTTATTATTAACACAACTTCCTTGTAGGGACAGCTGGGAATAGAGGTGTTTATTTAGTCTTTTTGCTGAATATAGCGGCAATTGGCGTATGGACTAAGCTTTGTAGTGATGTATAAAAGAATCCAATCTGAAATAGAAGTATAAGCGGTAAAGATACATACAGGTTATTTCTAAATGTGAAATAGACAGCATAAGTCATATAGAGCGCAAGAAATAATTCAATTACAGAGACCGTATCAATAGTACGGGTTCTGTAGACATTTCCTAATACATTTTTTACCCTTGCAGCCATTGAATTATCACCATTATCTGAGACATTATATTTAGGAGTTCTATTAAAAGGGCTCTCTTTATGAATGAGCGCCTCTAAAACTGCTTTTGTGTTATTAATGCATAATCCTATGCCGATTGCTACAACAAGCGGGAGGTAGGCAAGGGGTTTGCTTAATGATCTGTTCTGCACGCTCAATGTCTCTTTAATAACTACATATTCAGTGTAAAAGTAGAAGAGAAATACTGAAAGTGTTGCGCATATAAAAACAGGTATATCAAGATAGAATAGTTTTTTATAGCCATAGCTAAACCTTATTACCAGTATGATAGGCATTAGTATAGTCATTAAGGTCATAAGCGCATATGCAAAATTTGCGCCAATATGAAAAAATGCCTCAACTTTAATTTTTATTGGTATATTTGCTTTAATTATTGTACCTTTGAGCTTTAAAAAGGTCTGAATGGATCCCTTTGCCCACCTGAATTGCTGAGATTTAAATGCTGTCATCTCAATAGGAAGTTCTGCCGGTACGGTTAAATCAGGGAGATATATAAAATTCCACCCTTTGAGCTGCGCTCTATAACTTAGGTCTGTATCCTCTGTAAGTGTATCATGCTGCCACCCGCCTGCGTCAATTATGGTTTTCTTTCTCCATATTCCTGCAGTGCCGTTAAAGTTGAAAAAGCGGCCTGATCTGTTGCGCGCAGTATGTTCAATCATAAAATGACCGTCTAATAGTATGCTCTGACATTCGGTGAGGAGGGAGTATCTTCTATTTACATGATCCCATCGCGCTTGTATCATTCCTATTTTTTCATCTGTAAAATAGTGTATTGACCTTTCAAGAAAATTTTCAGGCGGCAGGAAGTCTGCATCAAATATTGCTATAAATTCTCCCGTTGCTATATTGAGTCCATTTTCAAGGGCGCCTGCTTTAAAACCTGTTCTGTCGGTTCTGTGTAAATAATTTATGTTGAATCCCTCTTCCCTTTTTTTATTGCATATCTTTATTGCAATCTCTTGAGTTTCATCAGTAGAATCATCTAAAAGTTGAATTTCCATCAGGTTTTTTGGGTATCTAATATTTGTCACATGTTCAACAAGTCTTTCTACTACATATTTTTCATTAAATACAGGGAGTTGTATTGTAACTTTGGGCAGTTTTATAAATTCCGAGAATGGTTTAATTGAGTCAAATCTATGTTTTCTAAAGAGATAAATAGCATAATATCTATTTGCTCCATATATAGAGAGGAGCAATAATATAATCAAATAAAATACTAAAATTACAATTTCCATAGTTTAAGCCCTTATTTTTTGGAACAGACTAGTTCCCTTTTTTGAATTTAAAATTTTCAAAATTAAATACATAGAAGTTATTTAAGCAAGAAGCCTCATTTTATATTCCTCTGAAGCAAATATTAATACAATATGTAATAATAAAGTTCAAATAAAAAGCGATATAACCATAAAAAAAAGGCATAAGAAAATTTCAATCTTTAATTTTTTTTTAAGGTAATATTGATTAATTCCATACTCTTCTTTGGTGTTTATTGATTTATTAAATTTTGATTAATAAAACAGAATCTACATAAAAAATTATTGATTGCCCTGCAGAGAGTTGATGTATATTCTGACGATCTAATTTTTGCGTCTATTTTTTATTATAGATAAAATTATCTTTTCTTGAAGCGCCTGTAATAAAATTTATAATTATATAGAATATTTATCATGAACAATAAGGGTAACTTTGATTATCTTGACCTAATGCGCGGATTAGCAATGATTATTATGGTTGAGGTACATGTCTTTAATGCATTCCTTAAACCTGAAATCAGGCAGGATGGATGGTTTCACATTATTAACTTTATTAATGGAATGGTTGCGCCTTCATTTATTTTTATTGCAGGGTTTACATTTATTGTATCTTCTATGAATAAAGCGGGTGATTTTGGATCACTTGGTCCTCAATTTAGAAAAAAGTTAAAAAGAATAGGTTTTATATTCTTTGTCGGTTATCTCACTCATATACCATATTTCTCGTTAATCGGAAATATTCGCTATACAGATGAGAATCTGATAAAAAGCTTTTATAATACGGATGTATTACAATGTATTGCAGCAGGTTTATTAATTCTCTTAACACTAAGAGTAATTATTAAATCTGAAAATATATTCAATCTAATGATTGTTCTGTTAATGTTAATATTTGTTCTGCCTGCGCCAATAGTCTGGCAGATAGATTTTAACGAATTTATGCCGCTGTTTTTAGCATGTTATTTTAATGAAATTCATGGTTCATTTTTTCCAATTTTCCCATGGTTGGGTTTTTTGTTTTCAGGCGCTGTTGCGGCTATTGCAGTTTCATGGGCAAGAGATAGAGGGAAAGAGGAACTGTTTATGAAAGGATTGGCAATTGGCGGATTAGTGTTTATTGCAATATCTTTTCCTGCTATTCATTGGCTCAAAACATTTGCATGGTTTGAGATTAAACCCAGTCCATTCTTCTTTATCCAAAGGCTTGGAGTGGTATTTATCCTGCTCTATCTCCTATACTTATATTGTAAGAATAGAAATTTTAACGGATCCTGTTTCTTTGATATGAGCAGAGAGTCGCTTCTTGTTTACTGGCTTCACCTTCAGATAATATACAGATTGCGTTTTAGAGGTAACAGTATTAATGAAATTGTAAATCATAATTTTGGAATTATCGAATGTTCAATTTCAACATTCATTTTGCTTATTTCTATGGTTGCTGTTGCAGTTGTATGGGGGAGAATAAAAAAGAATTATCCAGAATTAGGTAGAAAAGTTTTTATCTCTTTTATAATTTGCGCTATAATATTTTTCTGTATTCCATAAATGATAGAGTCTTTTATATTACTAAAAATTGAAATTCGGTTAGATACCAAGAAATCAGTTAAATGAATTTTCAGTTGATTCTATACTTCTTCCGCTATTTTTTCCGCTTTCTGATAAAATTTTTTTATAAATGCCATGTTGACTTTTTTTTTGTTTCCTCTATTGCGGTTAAGCTCGTCTTCAAGTTTAATTAGTATGATCTCTTTCTCATTAATAATATCATTCATCGATTTTCTTGAGAAGATATAGCCGGCCGGGCAGTTATAATATTCACCGAGTAATTCCCTAAAAATCCAAACAGTCTTACCGAGCTTTCTTTTTTCTTTATTTAATCTCTTGTAGCCCGGAAATTTTTTCTTGTAGTGTTCATATTGATTAACAATGAAATTCTTATTAGAAACAGCAGTGGATGCCTTAACATACTCCTCAAATAATTTTTTCTCTTTTAACTCACTTTCAAATTTTTCATTAATTTCAAGGAGATGTAAAACATCATTTACAGCATAGTGCAAAAGTTCGTCTCTTATTGGGCGCTTCAGCCAGTTCGCTTTTTGGAATGAATCCTTTACTTTTTTTTCGATTCCTATATACTCCGATAGATTTACCTTTAAACCTAAAAGTTTTTGCGCAATAGCAATATCCATTATAGGAGTGATTGAATAACCTAACACATTTTGTGTCATGAAAAGATCATTTTCACTTGCGAACATGACTTTTATAATATCGCTTGATGTTAAAAAGTCTTTGAGAGCTTTTGTGTCCGCTGTTTTTAATACATCAATAACAACAGGGGTGATACCGTCATAGCATTGAAATATTGAGATAGAATATTTATAATTGATAATACCTTGATCACCTTCAAGATCAAGGGCAATTTTTTTTATTCCCCTTTTTCTGAGATCTTTAAGGTATGATTCAATCTCTTCTTCAGTAGAGATGATTGTAATTTCTGCCATTAAATTCCATAATCTGCTGTTAACAGAGATTTGTAATAGTTTAAATTTATCTATATCTCAAATTATAATATCATATAAAAAATTTTTCAATTAGTTTAAATATTTTTTTTAATTTTTTTTATTGAGACGTATTAATATATATGCAATTTACTCAACGTGAGGATTTATTAGTTATTTCTTACAGATCGCTGCATCTTTATGAAAAGATTATTAATCTATATTTGTTGAAATAAAAATATTGATTTTTTAAGCTTATGAGTTTCTAATAACTACAGGTCGGAGATTAGATATGAAGAATAATATTTTATTTTTTTCTTTTAGCATTGTTGTTTCTATACTGCTCGGTTTAAATTGTATTAAATCCATTAAAGATGATTCAATATATAATTCTGATGAAGCAGGAGATGTCACCTATTGGTTTGATTCCGAGACAAGTTCGGTTCATAAAATGATAACCATAAATGAAAAAAGCAGGGTAGCCTCAATAATCAGATATACTAATGGCATTAAAACTGAAGTAATGGAGATAATAAGATCTGAAATAGTTGATGGTAAAATCAGATGGGTATATTATGTGCCTTCAACAGGATATACTGTAGAGATGAAGGCTGTTTTATCTAATGACAATGAAATTTCCATTGAATGGAATAATAGAGATTCGGATGGTGAAACCGATTCAGGGACTGAAGTTCTTATACGCTGTGAAGAAAATGGAGTTGAATTATCCCATTAATAATCGTCATAATATAAATATGCGTAGTGAACCTGTAATGTGCCTTACTCTGTTATTCTTTCATGCTCATTTATTCTTCCATACCCAAAATCCGCGTAATAACCAGAAAGCATTGCCTGCAATCCACAAGGTGTGGCAGGCAAGATATATACAGACTGCAAAAAACAAAAACGGCTGACGAATCGGTCCGGAAACCATTGCCGCAGCCATAACAAGCGGAACAACAATATCTGGAATACGTTTTTTACCGTCAGCCAAATGTCCGCGCTGAAGGTTGCCGATATACAGACCGCTGTAAGTTGTAATTACATAGAAAATTGCTGTGGGATGAAAAGAAATAGCTGCCACGCATGATACGACAGTCAGCAAGACGCAAAATGTCCAGAAACCTGCATCTGTTATTTTTGCACGCCGAATAATTTTTGCAAAGGTGATAAATGTTCCAGATGACAGCAAAATGAACACTATTTCGACAAGAGTAAACCCGCCAAATGACGGTGTTAATGCCAGCCGGTACACAGGATCAAAGGCAGCTGCTATGATAAACGCCGGAAACAATAACAGCGATTCGAGCGAACCGATTTTTTCAAAATACAGCCATTTTGTGGAAAACTGTTCGTAGAAAGTGGCTGCGTGCGGCAAATATCCCGCTGTAAGCAAGAAAGCAATCAATACAGGATTGGTAATTTGGAAAGACAAACAAATAATATAGACTAAGATGCCATTATTAAAAATATCCAGGTAATGGTCGAAAAGTTCACCTAAAGCGGAACTTGTACCTGTTCTTTTTGCCTGCATACCGTCGAAATGGTCGCCTATCGTATAGACAACTATCAGCAAAGCAATAAGTACAAAACGAATACTGCGTTCTTGCGGATATTCGGCAAGCGCCATATACAGGGCGGTGTACATGAGCATGTTAGATAATATGGTGATGATGTTTGCCGGAATCCACCACGGTATGAATCGGAACAAAGGCGCTACCACCCATTTTTTGAAAGCAGGTGTAAGTATAGAATTGTCATGTACGCGGTAATTATATTCCGGAATCACTATCTTTTGCATAACAGGCTATTTTGTTCCCGGAATAAGTTCAAGGATTTCATTAATAGGCATACACAGTTGGTCTGCTTCGCTTGCCCGCTGATGTTCCAGAATGGTTGTTGCAACTCGCAGCATTGCCGGATATGAGGCTCTTAACATATGGTTGGCATATATGACCACATTGACGCCCCATTGTTTCAGTTCATCTTCGGTGACATGATGATAAGTTGTGGGAACAACCACTATCGGCGTTGTTTTATCGGCGCTGCGAAACTCTAAACAAAATTCTTTTATATCTTCGCCTGTTTTATGTTTACTGTGGATCATGATACCATCGGCTCTTGCTTTCACGTAAGCGTGCGCCCGTTGCAGTGCGTCTGCTATAGGTTTTCCTGCTATCAGGCTTTCAATACGCGCAATAATCATGAAATCGTCTGTAACCTGCGCGTTTTTCCCTGCCTTAATTTTTGCGCAAAAATCCTCAATAGTATCCTGAGTCTGAATCGCATCTGTTCCAAAAAGAGAATTTTTTTTCAATCCGATTTTATCTTCAATGATAACCGCAGAAATACCATGACGTTCAAGTGTCCGTACTGTAAACACAAAGTGTTCTATTTTACCGCCCGTATCGCCGTCAAAAATAATCGGCTTGGTAGTGCATTCAAGAATATTGTTTAAATCTTGAAGGCGTGTAGTCAAATCTACAGCTTCGATATCCGGTTTCCCTTTGCAGGTAGAATCGGTTAAACTGCTCGACCACATGGCATCAAAAGCAAGCCGCTTGTCGTTTTTCAAAACTTCAAGATTCTCAATAATCAACCCTGATAAACCGCTATGCGCTTCCAACACTCTGACAATATCTTTAGCGGCAATTAATCTGCGCAAAATCTTAAGCCGAATGTCGGGTGTAGTTCCCACTGAAATAATATTTTTATTTAAAGACGAAGAATTAATACCCTGCGTATAAGGAATTTCGATCACTTCGCCGTTCCATTCTTTCATAGCTGCGAATACATCTTCTCTTATTTTTGCAAGAGGACCTTGCTTCCAGTCGTCACCATGAATAATGTAATCGGGCTTATATTCACGCAGGTTGTTTACATAACTCCATTCCTTTTGAGGCACAACTTTTGCGACACCTTTAATGTTTTCAACCACTTCTTTACGCTGCTCATAGTTCATGTGCGGTAATCTTTTGTACTCTGCGATTGCTTCATCGGTTAACAAACCAATTAAAACGTCACCGTACTTGCCGGCTTCCCTGATAATATTGATGAGACCGGGATGAATGATATCCGCAGTCATGCCCAAATATACGGTCTTTTTCATATTAATCTCCATAGTAAACATTATATATAAGGCATTATATTTTTTTCAGCATATAATAAATCGGTTTCATCATCTATCTCATACCAAAAAATATTCTCTTCTTTGACCACATGAATTTTTTCACCTTGTCTCGACATCTCGAGCAGAGCATATTCGTAACCGAGCTTAGGCTGCTGCTGATAAATGCCGCCATACCAATCGCGCATTTTTTTGTATGTGCGATTAGACAGTTTGTGAATGCCGACGAGTTCACCTTTGCATTGCTCTCTTTTGCCTGTATCTGTGGTGCAGTCCAGAAGAAATCCATCCTTATCGGCAAACACGTAATAACCATCCTGCTGTTTTGTGAACGGAGTAACCAGCATCACATTCTGATAATCGCTGTCCGTCAATAGTTCAAGCGCCTTGCGCTCATAAATCAAATCGGATTCCAGCAGCAAAAAATCATCATCGCCGATCAAACCGCCGCAGCAATATAATGTGTACATGCTGTTTGTTTCGGCATACTTATCACTTTTGCAGCATACAATCTGCGAATGTCTTTTTGCCAATTCCTCATAGTGGGAATGTTGATAACCAGTACCGATAATGATTTTCTCAATCCCGGCAAAAAGGAGATTCTCTATTGACCTCTCAATCATAGGCGTACCGCCGACACAAACAAATCCTTTTGGTTTCATTTGTGTGTGAACGCCAAACCGGCTGCCTGTTCCCGCAGCCATGATTACCGCTGTTTTTATCATTTTTTGTATATGAGTTTTTCTATCTTTGCGACATTCTTCAAATAATCCCGAAGGATATCCATTGCCTGCATAATATCCTTCGGATACAGATTACCCAGCACAGATAATCGAAATGTTTTTTCCTTTGCTCCCTTGCCCGGATATATCGTAACTCCCCGTTCATACATGTAATCGTGCATTTGCTGAAAATCATACTCCTGATTTTCAGGTTCTTTTATCGCTAATAAAATACCCGACTGATATTCATCTTTAAGCAAGAGTTGAAAACCCATTTTTTCCACTTCTCTTACCAATACCGTATAGTTGTCCCTATAGCGCTCAATTCTGCCCTGAGCCGTTTCATCGAAAAACAAATCTATCGCCTTTCTGAGAGCATAAATAACCTGTACCGGAGGAGTGAATTGCATTTGTCCTGTATTGTGAAACCCCTGATATTGAGCATATAAATCAAAATAGAAAGAACGCGCATAATGTTTGATTTTTTCCAGCAGCGATTTCTTGAATATAACAAAACATAGACCTGCCATACCTTCAATACATTTATTGGATGAAGAAATTATGTACTCGGCTTGCCACTTCTGTAAATCAATTGGTACGCCTGCAAAAGAGCTCATGCAATCGACAATAATTTCTGCGCCGTTTCGATGCGCCATGCCGCACAATTCATGAACAGGGTTTCTCATTCCGGTTGTTGTTTCATGGTCTACAACCGCTACTGTAGTCGGTTTTTCGGTTATGAGAATTTTTTCAATTTCACCAACATTCGGATAATCACCATATTGTATTTTATAAACGATATGGCTGATGTTATATCGCCGCGCAATTTCAGCCATTCGCGCGCCGTATGCGCCGTTATCAATTACCAATAATTTTCCGTCTATAGGAACAGCCGATGTAATTACAGCCTCCACACCCCCTGTTCCTGATGCGGCAAACAATGTTGATGTATAATCGTCTCCGGCATTAACTACTTTCGGTAAATCATGCTTAATGGATTCCATCAACAGACAAAATTCTTCTTCGCGGGGACAGATATCAGGCACGACCATTGCACGCTTTACTTCATCGGAAGTAGTACATGGACCGGGATTGAGCAAAATATTCCGTTTAACATTCATTTCTATTATCTGCTTTTTTATTTTTTTTGTCTTTTACAATAAATTTTGTTTCATTTTTATAATAACGTTAAGTAATGCAAGCGCTTCTTCTTTCCGTGTGTCAAATACTTTTTTTAACATCCAAATCAAAATAATAATGCCGTCTATTTCAAATGATTCATAAAATCTTCTTTATTTTCATGCGTTGTACGTGTTGGGCGTCCCAAATCATCCCGCGAAGCTATATTAACTTTTATCTCCAATAAAACCGGACCTTCTTCGTCACGGAAAGTTTTCAATACTTGTTTAAGTTCGGTAATATCGGAAACACTTTTGGCTTTTTTATACCCGCAGCCCATTGCTATTTGCGGAATATCAATGAGAAAAGCGGCAGTAGGCTGTGCGCCGACAGATTCGTGCGCTCCGTTATTGAAAATAATATGCCTGATATTTTTTAATCCCGAAGCACCGATATTTGTCATAGATCCCATGTGCATGATGACTGCTCCGTCTCCGTCTAAGCAATATACTAACCTGCCGGGTTTGGAAAGAGCAACTCCCAGCGCAATCGATATACTATGCCCCATCGAACCGACAGTAAGAAAATCTTTTTCATGCCCTTCTCCTTTGGACTCGCGGTATTCAAACAGTTCACGCGACAGCTTTCCGGTAGTGGATATGACAACATCATCCTTTCCCAGCAAATCAACTACTGTTTGCAGAGCCTCCTCTCGGCTCATCACAAAGTTGTTTAACGGTTTATTTTTAAGTCTGTACGGCGAAAACAGATCTTTGCGGATGATTGCAGCCTGTGGAGAAGATGCCGACTTTGCCTGTGCAACTAATTCAATGAACTGCTTTTCGGCGATTGTTTCATCTTTGTCAATGACCTTGTAAGGAATTTGCATAGCATCGAACAGACTCAAAGTTACTTCACCCTGTTTAATGTGCTGCGGCTCGTCTTTAACGCCGGGTTCGCCGCGCCATCCAACAACAAGAAGCATGGGAATCCTGTACACCTTTTCGTCTGCCAACGAAAGAAGAGGATTTACGGCATTACCTATTCCCGAATTCTGCATGTAAACTAAGGCAGGATTTCCCGTTGCCAGATAATGTCCTGCAGCAACAGCCACAGCAGCACCTTCATTGGCAACAATGATGTGTCTGCCTGCAGACGTATGATCGGTTATACAGGCGCACAGGTCCTTTAGCAAGGAGTCGGGAACGCCTGTAAATAAATCAATTTCATCAGCCAAAAGATTATATATTTTCTCAGTATTAATCATAAATAATGACTTAAAATAAATGGTTGCAAAAATGCAATAAAAAAAACAATAAATAGCCTTTTTGCAAATTCTAAAAGTCGCTGCTATAGTCTATATTATAAAGAAATATCAAAATTAAAAAATGACTGTACTTTTACTCTCCATTAATAATTATGTCACATTAAATAAATAAGAGATAATACTCTTTAAGTATTAAAATTTATAGAAATTGAATATTAATAGTGACACAAAGTTTTTTATCTATGAACACAAGGCTTGAAATCAATCAGTTAGACATATTCTCTTCAGACAGTTATCTTCAAAAAAAAGATGAAGATGTTATAATTGAGAATGAACAGAATATTAGAGAATCCTTTTTATTAAACATAATCCCTTATAATAAAAATTTTATTCTAAAGTCTGAAGCTTTTGTATTAAAACTCGCTCACTCATATAATAAAATATTATCTTTATCAAATTCAAGAACAAGAATTCTTGCGCACCAGGTTGAAAGCACACACCGTATAGTAAATTCATTTAAACAGAGATTTCTAATTGCAGATGAAGTTGGGCTTGGTAAAACTATAGAAGCCGGTTTAGTTATAAAGGAGATGATCTACAGGTATAACTATAAAAGGATACTTATTGTTTGCCCTGCCTCTCTTATGTTTCAATGGCAAAATGAGATGGAGAGTAAATTCAACGAAAAATTTATTATCATGGATAGAAAGATTTTAACGAAGTCTGCTAAAGGTCACGGCAAGATCAATAACCCATGGAAAGTTCATGATAAAATAATATGCTCATTAGATTTTATTAAGAATAAAGACTTTGAAAATGATCTGATAAAATCTTCATGGGACTATGTTATCTTTGATGAGGCTCATAGATTAAGACGTGATGAGAATAATTCAACGCTGTCATATAATATGGCTGATATAATATCTTCAAAGACAAAATCCCTGCTTCTACTCTCTGCAACGCCGTTTAGAGGAAAATTAGAAGAACTGTTTTTTCTGATTGCGCTTATAGATAAGAATATTTTGGGTCCTTTTCAGACATTCTATAATGAATACTGCATAGGGACTTTAGATCTTTCAGAATTAAAAAGAAAGCTTGATAAAGTTATAATAAGAAGAACAAAGAAAGAGGTCGGAGGATTTACAAGGCGTTTTGCAAGGACAATACGTTTTGAATTTTACCCTGATGAACGCTATCTCTATGATGAAACTACGAAGTATGTAGCTGAAGAGTTTAACAGAGCTATTCAGTCCGAAAATCGGGCAATAGGTTTTGTTATGACTGTTTTTCAAAAATTAATAGATTCTTCATCTTATGCTCTCCATACTGCTTTGGTAAAGAGAGTAAGGCGATTAAAAGAGTTACTTGAACGCGCAATGGCAGGTCAACAGACATTGGTAATATTTAACAACAATATTTTTGATGATATATCCGAATATGAAGATATAAAAGAAAAAGATAATTTAACTATTCAACGAACAATTGATGATCTTAAAATAGAGATTGATACACTCAACAAGCTTATAGCTATAGCTTCAAAGATTAATTCAAATAAAAAAGGTGAAAAACTCATTAAGTTAATTAAGGATTTAAAAGCAAACGGGCATAAAAAGATTTTAATCTTTACGCAATTTAGAACAACCCAAGAGTATATCAAAGATACTCTTAAAGATTTTAATGTTTTAATCTTTAATGGAACAATGAACAGGAGTCAAAAGGAAGAAGCAATACTTCAATTTAGAGATAATGCAGATATACTTATCGCTACCGAAGCCGGAGGTGAAGGCAGGAACATACAGTTTTGCGATGTTTTAATTAATTATGATCTCCCATGGTCCCCTTTAAAGATTGAACAGAGAATAGGTAGAATCCACAGATTCGGACAGCCAAATGATGTTCATATATACAACTTCTCAACAAGGGATACTGTCGCAGAGAGGGTTCTTGAAGTGCTTACCGATAAATTAAAAATTTTTGAAGAATCAATCGGTACTCCAGATATTATGCTTGGTCAGATTGAAGATGAAGCAAACCTTGATAAACTCTTTATGGAATTTGCAGCCGGAAGAAAAAGTAAAAAAGAACTGGAAGCTGAATTTCAATATAAAATTGAAGATGCGCGCCAGAGCTTTGAAAAATTAACAGAATTAACTTTAGCTGAGAGAATGAATTTCAACTATGATGAATATTATAGAGTTACATTAAAGGAGCGCCGTATAACAAATAAAAGAATCGAAAAATTTATTAATAATTTTATGGAAGAAAATGCCTATGCAGATAATATTATCTCTCCAATAAATTCTAAAACCGGTTTGTATAGTGTAACTCACAGCAGCGCAGATGGGCATATTACAAATCTTGCCACATTCGATAGTGACAGAGCTCTTGACAATGAAGGATTAGAATTTCTTGCCTTTGGAAATGAAGTAATAGATGATATAGTCCAATATTGTTGCAGCAACAAATTTGGCGGTGATACTGGAATACTTTTGCTTAATGGTGAAAGAAATTTTACAGGAATACTCTTTAACTTTATAGTTGAATATTCATCAGTTTCGGTTTTCCATAAATTCTATCCAATATTAATCTCTGATGATACTCTCTCAAATTTTGAATTAAAAAGCATTGAGGAAAATATAATTGATCTTAACTTAAATCATAATGCTTCTTTATCAAAATATACAAATACTATATCTTCAATCTCTGCAAAGTATAGTGAATTTTTTTATAGAGGGAGAGAACGTTTGATAGAGAAGATTAACGATTGCATATTTGATCTCAATGAAAATCTTGATATTCAGATTGAGCCGGAGTTAGAAAAGGTTAAAGAATCATATAGGAAAAAGTTGAAAGAGCTTGAAGAGAAACTCGATATTCAGGAGAGCCAAATGAAATGGTATGGAAAAGATATGAGAAGCGCTATTGCAAGAACAAAAAAGAGTATATTAAATGCCAAAGATGAGATGGAATCTATTGTACAACAATATCAGAACTGCTATGGGATTAATTATAGAATAGAACTTGTCGGCGCAGCTGTGATAATTTCATCTAACGATTGATGTTATGAATACTAAAACAGTTATGTTGTCTTTTATATTTTAAGCATCGTCAAAATCAAAATCAGAATCTGTCAATATAATTATCGAGTTAAACCCTTCGCGCTTTTCGGGAAGATATTTTTTAACTGCAAGTTTAGTAATAATATTTTCAGGAATCGGATCCTCTAAAGTTCTGTTTCTTGCAAGACACCCTTGAATATTCGCATCAATAAATATGACTCCTATTGTCTTATGCATCCTTTCTGCTATTGAAATATAGAGTTTCCGGGAATCTGAAGTCAGGCTTGAATTAACAATGATTATTTTTTCTCCACCGGTCAAAAGCTGTTCTATCATTTTACGTTCTGTATGCTTTATAAAATGTTCATCTACTTCGGAGAAGAGTTGTTCCGACCATTTTTCTCCAAAATTTGTCATTTCATAAACAAATCGCCTGATCTCTTTTCTGCTGATCCTTTTTCGTCCTTTGTTCATAAACTCAGTTCGCGCAATATACGATTTCCCGGAGCTTGGGAGACCGCACACAAGAACAATATCAAATTTATGCATACTGCTTAAGTCTGCTCTGATCATCTATATTTCCTATGGATAAATATTGTTGTTTAAAAGCTCATATATCATATTACACAGCAATCTATAAAAAATTATTTATAGAATCAATGGTTTAATTCAATATAGTTTCTCTTAATTGTCTTCTTAAAATTACATTGAACTATTATAAAGCATATCGACATTATTCTAATAAAAAAGTTTCATAAAATTCGTTTTAGTCTGTATTATTTACAGTTTGATATAACTTATCCTCTTCATTCCTTTATGATAGATAAGAGTCAGGTTAAAATTTTTATGAATATAAACTTTATTAAAATTATCTTGATTGACGAAAAATATCATAATTTGATTTATTAAAAGAATTAATGAGACATAATATTATGGATATTGTTAATTTAATTACAACAAATAATAATCTGTTAAAACAGCCGCTTCTTAATAGAGGTTTTACTGTTAATGAATTTGATTCTCTAATTATTAATAAACTTTATGAAAAAAAAGAAGATGAGGCTGATAATTTTTCTCTCATTGAAATTTCGGATTTTAATGAATTTAAGAATGAAGAGTTTTTAGAGAAAATTAAATGGTTTTATAAAAACTCGAAGTTAATAATCCTTTCTGAAACTATGACCCTTGATCAGAAAAAAATTCTTCTAAAATTTGGAATATCCGACTGCATAACGCATTTTGCGCCTGAGCGTATAGCATCGTATATCAAAAGCCTTAGTTTTAAACTTGAGGAAAAGTTTGGGAAATTTATAATTCTTGATGATAATACGGCTCATAAAAATATAATAAATTCTATAATAAAAAGATTTGGATATGGGACTAAATTTATATCTACAACCGAAGAACTGTTTCAAGTTATTGGCGATAGCGACAATATAATGATTCTGGTTAATATTGGAACAACTGATTTAGATGTTAATGGCTTAGTAAGAAGGTCATTCGCCAATACAGATATAAAAAAAAATCCGGTAGTAGCGTACAAGAACATGGACCAGGGAATATTTGTTCATGAAATCAGTAACGGGTTAAATAAATTAACAAAGGTGATATTCTCTCCTGAAGAGCTCTACTCAATGCTGCTGGACTTACTTTTTAAAAAAGAGATTATTTCGCATACAACCTCATTCATGACCTCGCTAAGATATGACAAAAATAATTCATACTTTAGAAAGACTTTGCAGCAGTTGTACTATGAGAACAGCCTTAATATATTCGGCGAAGAATCATTTTTTGAAAGAGATAGAATAGACTCAATGGTAACTTTATTGGAGATGATGAATGAAACTTTCTTAAGAGCAGAAGGAATAATTTGGTTGAAACAGAGTGAAGCAGATCAAAAGAAAACTGTTTGCGGAGTGGGTGTCTAAGATTTACATCAACTTTACCTGTGATAATCAGTTATCTGTATTAGAAGTTGAAATTTATGGTAATTTTTTGTGTTTTGATAACATAATCTTTTTTTATTAATAATTTACTAACAGTAATTCAATGATCATTAATTTTATTATATATTATATTGAATATGTTTCTAACTAATAAAAAATATTAAGAAAAATTGCAGTTGACATAAATTTCGATAAATTTATACTAAAAAAAATATTTGGAGAAAGATTATGGCAAAGTTGGAGAAAGATTATGGCAAAGAATGATAAAACTGAATATAAAATTGGCGAATTTTTAACAAAAAATAACATTATTAATCAGCACCAGTTAAATGACGCGCTTGAGCTTCAGACCTTTAATAAGGAGAGGCTTCTTGGTGAAATTTTAGTTACCATGGGATATATATCGAAAGAAAAACTTATTATGTCTCTTGAAATGTATATGATGACAACAAACTCAGACAAAATTGGAATTAATGAGTGGCTTGATCAAGAAGAGATTGATCTAATCATTAAAAAGCTTGAGGCTTCTAAACTAAAAAGTTCTTGACAAATTAACCCATATACAAAATATCAACATATGTTAGAGTATGAAGATAAAATATGCTTTGCGTGTGGTCAGGAGAATGAAGTAGGGCTTAAATTAAAGCTCCAATTTGACGATGACACTAAAACAGCTTTTGGTAGATTTACAGCTCATGAACTTCTTGAAGGGATCCCTAATATAATCCATACAGGAGTACTTGCTACCATTCTTGATGAAACTATGATCACAGTAAACAAGTATTTAGAGATAATGGCAATTACCAGTGAGATTACAATTCGATATTTACAACCGGCATTTATTGGAGAGAGTCTATATATAAGAGGTTGGTTTGTAAAGAAGAGTAAACGAGTTATTGAAAATAGAGCAGAAGTTGAAAATGAGATGGGAAAGATTGTTGCAAGAGCAAAGGGGAAATACATAGAAGTTGATGAAATCCCTCAACCGGAATAACTTCAATAATCCTATATAATCAATTCTTTAATAAATAAGCCGAAGTGGTGAAACTGGTAGACGCACCGGACTCAAAATCCGGCGGAGGCAACTCCATAAGGGTTCGATTCCCTTCTTCGGCAAATAAAAAAGAGAGTCCCCATAACTTTAGAGAATCTCTCTTTTTTTATGATTAAAAGCTGCAACGTAAATTTAGGTGGGATTTTTTATAAGGGTTTATGGCGTAATTGGAGCGCCGCAGCTTATAATTTGCTTAACTATTTAAATCTCAAAAAAAGAATATAGAATCATTTTGTCATTGTTGATAATCTCCCCGTTAAATTCTCTGATAAGAGCGGATAATATTTTATAAGAGGCCGTTCCGTTTTTATTACATTTTCCTCTTCTAATGAGGCTATTATCTCTCTGTTCTTCTCCGGCAGCCTTAAATATACATATATTTTCTTTTTTTGTAGCATAATAATTCATTTTACCCTCTCTGTTTTTAAATTAACATACTTAAACTGCATATTTAATAAGTTATTGCAGTTTATTACTGTTGAATTTTAATTTGCTAACAACTCATTAAACGAATGTATGCTATATTTTTGTTGAGTAAAAGTCAACTATTTTTTTATTAAAAAAAATAAAATATTTGCTCTAAGGGATAACTTTTATAACTTTATCTAATCTAACATATATCGAGGATTATTATAATATGACAAATTCGTCACCTGATCATGAAAAAATTTTTGATGAAATATTAAAAATGAACCCTGAAGAGGCGCAAGTAAAACCGGGTATTCTGGGCGATAATAATGGTACAAAAATCCATGAATCTAATATAAATTTTAACCTGCTGCCGGAGGAACTTGAAGAATACCTTAACAGATATGTCATTGGACAGGAATCGGCAATAGAAATGATAGCTACAAAAGTATGCACGCATTTCAACCGCATGAAGATAGAGATGACTATTCCTGAGGACCAACGGATCGTAGGAAACATAAAAAGCAATATGCTTCTCATAGGACCAACAGGCGTTGGTAAAACATATATCATTAAACTCATTGCTAATAAAATAGGCGTTCCGTTTGTTAAGGCAGATGCAACTAAATTCAGTGAGACAGGTTATGTCGGCGGAGATGTGGAGGATCTTGTAAGGGAATTGGTCTATGAAGCTGACGGTGATATATCTAAGGCAGAATATGGCATAATATATATTGATGAAATAGACAAAATTGCTTCCTCAGGAAATTTAACAGGACCTGATGTATCACGCACAGGCGTTCAGAGAAATCTTCTAAAGCTTATGGAGGAATCCGAAGTAGATTTAAAAACACCGCACGATCTTGCATCACAGGTAGAAGCTGCAATGGAGGCTCAAAGAACCGGCAAAGTAACAAGAAAAAAGATTAATACCAAGAATATACTATTTATTGTATCCGGTGCATTTTCATCACTCCCTGAGATAATTAACAAGCGATTAAACAGACAGAGTATAGGCTTTGACAAAGAGAGAACCGATTCCTCTCAAAAACATGAAATATTAAATCAGCTTAAAACAGAGGATCTGATTGAATTTGGTTTTGAATCCGAATTCATCGGCAGATTACCCGTATCTGTTATTCTCAATGAACTTGATGTTGACGGGCTCTACAAAATTCTTAAAAACAGTCACAGTACGGTTGTCTTTGGTAAAAAAATGGATTTTAAAGCCTATGGAATTGAGCTTGATTTTAGCGATGACGCGCTCATGATACTTGCTCTGAGAGCGCATAAAGAGAAAACAGGCGCAAGGGGGCTTCTTAGCGTTTTTGAAAAGTTGTTGATTAAATTTGAGAAGAGACTCCCTTCTACCGGAATAAAAAATTTATTTGTTGATATTACATTAGTTAATAATCCGGATAATATACTTGATAGCCAAATACTTGAAGATAGCATTAATAAATTTCAGAAAGAATTTCTTATTGAACATGGGATTTATCTTTTATTTGAAGATAATGCAAAAGAAAAACTAAGAGTCAAAGCTAAAGAATTAAATGTTAAGGTGAGAGACCTGTGTAATGATCTTTTTAAGGATTTTTTTCATGGGATAAGATTAATGGAACTTGAGAATTTCACTATTACAGAGGAGGCAGTTGACAGACCAAAAGAATATCTTGATTCTTACATAAAAGAGAATTACAAAAAATATTAGTCGAATAAATTGTAGAATTATATTTATTCTTTTACATATATGAGCTGTCCTTATAATTTTTAAGTTCTTCCAATAAAGCATCCCTTCTTTTGATTAATTGTTTGCCAACATATGTATCTTTTATTTTTTTTGGTTCTTCAAAGGTATCAATCATTTCAAATTGAAGTCTTGTGGGCTCTTTCTTTTTGCTTAAATCAATTATCTCATCGGATGCCGGCAGTATTATTGCATAAAGTGCGTATGGCGTTTGAATAAGCGCATGTCCTCTGCTGAGATAAGCTTCTGAAAATCCGCCGTCTATATTGATAGCTCTTCCATCTTCGCTTGTTATCTTCTGTCCCTTTGAAACATCCACAGGCGTATGACCAAATACTATCCTTTCAGCATGAAATTCATCTGTCAATTTATCAATAAATGCAGGATTATTTATATTCTTTCCCCAATAGAGGGTCTTTTCCTTATGAGTGTCCTTATCTTTATAAAAATATCTCTCAAAGGTTTTCATGGCATCCTTCCCAAAAAGAGGCGATTTAGGACCGCACCACAGATAAAACATCAAAGCAAGCTGATATTCCTCCTGTTCTTTTCCTGCAAGATAGTTTTCTCCAATATCCTTAACTACAAATTCAATATGATCGAGAAGCTCCTTTCCTTTCTTTCCATAGAGTTCGTCAAACTCCCCGTCTGCAGTACTCGGCACAAGGGCATGTATATTCATTATATAGTTATTAATATGATAAAGTTTACCTTCAATGAACAGATATTCCATAAGCCTTCTAATCTGTCTGCTCTGAGTAAATTGACGAACGAGATCGTCAATAACGTCGCTCTCCTCATCTGTTAATTTAAGCGGATCATCAAGTATCAGAGTTGGAAAATCAGTATCCGTAAGACTGGATGTTAATCCTTTTTTTAATAGATCTGCAAGTTTTTCAAGATTAAGACGATTCTCCATTCCAAGTTGAGAATATTTTTTTATGGTCTGTTCCTCAAGTTTAAATTGAATCATAGCAAGAGTCTTTTCCATCTTTTTTGATATATCAAGTTTAGCTTTGAAAGCTCCGCTTATATTCCCCGGATAAAGTTTTTCGGCAAAGACCTGAAGTTTTGATATATCAATACCGAGTCTCTTTAAAAAATCGAGCGTATCATATCTTACGCTGATTCTTAATGCTTCGGCTATGAGGGATTTATTGCCTGCTGCGGCTCCCATCCAAAGTATATCATGATTCCCCCAGACAAATTTAACAAAAGGCTTTAAATCTTTTTGTGAAAGGATTCGTAATATTTTATCCGGTTCGTCGCCTCTGTCAAAAACATCTCCAAGGACAATAAGCTGGCCTAAGATTACCTGCTTTACAATTTTGGCAAGGGCAGATATTATCTTGTTTGCAATTATGTCATCTTCATATACAATATTAGGTACGGGAAAATTGAGTATTAGATTTTCAAGGAGCGGTTTTAGGTCCTTATTAATTCCGCCGCGTATCTGATCAAAATCATAAACGCCTTGAACTTTATAGCGGATTATATGAACAAGTGCGGATATTACATCCTGTTTTTCCATTGTTAAATCATTTGACTCTATATATTTCTCTTTCTTTATTATTCTGTCAATATGCTCAAGTTTTTCATTTGAAAAAGTTTTTGGAAGCGCTTCATAAGCAGAACGCCATACAAGACCAAATCTGCCTTTAAGAATAGAAACAAAGCGCTCACCTGCTCCGTGCGGATCACTGATCCACAAGGTTGTATCAATATTCATTTCCAATCTGGATTCAATATCTGCCAATTCTTTTATTATTTCATGAAAAGAGGTTATATTATAATCTTCTGACATAATTCCTCCAAAAATTATATAGCAATTGTGTTAGTTAATATAAATCTCTTTCAAATAATCTTTATTGTCAATATATTTTATTTAGATTCATTTAACAACTTCAATCTATTAAAAATTATTCTATTAAAAGACTTAACGCATATACATTGCCTGTCGATAATTAATTATTAAAAAAATCGGAGGTCAAAATGGATGTAAAAGAGATTGATAACCTTTTTAAGAAAGGTCTTGAATCTATGAAAAGTGGAAATTATATCGAAGCTGAGACTTTTTTTATTAAAGCTAAAAAATTAGCTCTTGAACTTAAAAAAAAATAAAATTATGCCGGATAGCTTAAACCGGCAATTTTATTTTAAACTATTTAATATTTGAAAGAATCAAATCCCCGATCTCCTTAGTGCCGACGCACTTTTTGCCGGCAGACATTATATCTCCGGTTCGAAAATCCTGTTCGAGAGTTTTTTCTATAGATTTAAAGATCATAGTGTATGCTTCATCTAATCCGAAACTGTATTTCAGCATCATTGCGGCAGAGAGAATCTGAGCCATGGGATTAGCTATACCCTTGCCTGCTATGTCGGGAGCAGAGCCTCCTGCCGGTTCGTATAACCCGAATACGCCGTCTGAAAGAGATGCCGAAGGCAGCATACCGATAGACCCGGTAATCATAGAAGCCTCATCCGATAAAATATCGCCAAACATATTATCACAGAGAACAACATCAAATTGACGCGGATCTTTAACAAGCTGCATTGAAGCATTGTCAACATAGAGATGATTAAGTGCAACTTCAGGATAACTTGCAGCTATCTCCTCAACAACTTCTCTCCAAAGAAGAGATGTCGATAAAACATTCGCCTTGTCAATTGATGTAACCTTTTTATTGCGCTTCATTGCAGTTTCAAAAGCGACCTTTGTTATTCTTACGATTTCAGGTCTGGTATAAACAAGCGTATCGAAACCCTTATTTGCATCTTTGCCTTTAGGCTGACCAAAATATATGCCTCCGGTCAACTCCCTGATTATCATTATATCAAATCCGTCGCCTATAATTTCGGATTTAAGAGGAGACGCTTCTTTCAGTTCCTTAAAGATTATAGCAGGTCTCAAATTTGCATATAAGTTAAAATGTTTTCTTAACGGAAGAAGAGCGCCTCTCTCCGGCTGTTTATCGGGAGGAAGCTTTTCCCATTTAGGACCTCCCACCGAGCCAAAGAGTATTGCATCGGAGTCTTCGCATGTTTTCACAGTATATTCGGGAAGCGGTTCGCCGTGATTATCCAATGCAGCGCCGCCGACATCGGCATAAGAATATGAAAATTTAATATCAAATATATCCGATATTCTGTTTAATATTTTTACAGCCTCTGCAATTATTTCAGGACCTATTCCGTCTCCGGGCAGAACCGCTATCTTTTTCTCTGTCATATTCATCTCCAAAATTTTTATAGAATCATTAAAAATAAAAAATTGACTATTCTGTCAAACTAAAATAACTTTTTATTTATAGTATATAAAGATATTTTATACTATAATTTTTAAAATTGTTTATTGCAAAAAAAACGGCTATATAATAAATTGAATCTTATCTTATATAATTTATATTAAGGAGACAGAGATGAAAAACATTAAAATTTCTAAAAATAAAGCCTTTCTTAGTTTAATGTTAATATTTGTTTTTGCAGCAGCAAGTTCTGTTATTTTAGCACAAGGCTCTGTAAAAGATGATATTTTGAAACAATTTAAAGAGAATAAAGCGCAAATAGATAAAACCGATGAAGAACTAAAAGCATCAATGCAGGACATGGTTGAAGATTTAAAAAAGAAAAACGCAAAGTTTAAAGTTGAACTCAATGAGATGATGAAATATAAAATTTCGGAAATCACAGGATTAAAACCGCCTTCTAATAAAGAATTAAAAAGGTTAGAGGAAGAAAGGAGAAAAAAAGAGGAACTGGAACGCAAAAGAGCCGAGAATGAACGTCAGAAAGAATTAAAACGTCTTGAAGATGAACGTAAAAAAAGAGAAGAAGAAATAAACAGAGAGAATGACAGAAAAAAACAGGAAGAGATGAGAAAACAGGAAGAGGAACGGAGAAAGCAGGAAGATCAAAAAAGAAATGAGCAGGACAAGAAAGAACAGATGCTGGATAGGAATGTTCCTCTGAATCTTGCGCCTTCCATAACACTTGCCGCTTTTGCATGGAACGGCAAAAATACATCAACCGTAGTTCAATATCAGGGCACTTGCGGAAGCTGCTGGGCATTTACATCAGCTGCTGCTTATGAAACTAATTATATAATAAAAAACGGAAAGACCCTGCATATTTCCGAACAGGCGATACTTAACTGCTCTGTTGACAGAACAGGAAAGAAAGCCGGTTCATGCGACGGAGGATGGTATGGCGGAGTTTTTGACTACTTAATGGTAAACGGCGCTAAAACTGCAGATCAATTCCCATATCAGGGAAAAGCCGCTTCATGTGCAGATAATTCAAAGACTAAATATATGGTTCTTAAATGGGGATATATCAGGTCCGATGCAGGCATACCATCGGTAAAAGAGGTGAAAGAGGCAATAGCCAAGTATGGCGCCATTGCAGCAACGGTTAAGGTTACTCCGGCATTTCAGGCTTATAAGAGCGGAATCTTTGATGAACATACAAAAGTATCAGGACCTAACGATGTAAACCATGCAATTACAATTGTAGGCTGGGATGATAACAAGCAGGCGTACTTAGTAAAAAATTCATGGGGACCGCAATGGGGAGAGAACGGATACATCTGGGTTGAATATGGCAGCAACAATATAGGTTACGGCGCTGCATGGATTGTTGTAGCACAAGAATAATTAGAGGTGAAAACATATGGCGTTTATAAAACATATTTTACCGGTTACGCTGCTTATGCTCTTTATATCCGGATGTGGAGAATCTATTGTTAAGGTAAAAGCCGGAGATGATAATCAGATAGTAAGAGCTAAGGTTAATAAAAAATTTTTGATTCAATTAGAATCTAAACTGAGTACGGGTTTTAGCTGGAAGCTTATGGAATATCCGCAAGGTCTTTCAGTAAATAAAGAAGATGTTAAGACCGAAGAGAGCAATAAAACCGGGGGCGTCGATATTCAGGAGTTTATCTTAAAATCTGCCGAAAAAGGCGAATTTACTATTACATTTCAATATGGAGAGCATTGGAAAAAAAATCCTCAATATGTAAAGACATTAAAGATTAAAGTAGTTATTGAGTAACACATACAAAAAAGCCAAATACATTACGCCTCGTTATGAACGTGTAAAACACTCTCATAACGAGGCTGAAAAAAACTGATAAAACAATAATACAATTAAAATAACCACATATCTATTATCTAATTCAACAAATCGTCATAGAAATATTTAATCCATTCCTTATATGTATCCTGCGCCGACAAACAAGTGTCAATCAAATAACCTTTTATGTTTGCAAATTCTTTTAAGCCGCGATAGTAAAATTGTTTGCGATTGTCGTCAATAATGAACGGGGTTATGCAGTTTCTCAAACATTCGCGAAACATAATCAGACGGCCAACTCTGCCGTTGCCGTCCTGAAACGGGTGAATTTTCTCAAAACGATAATGATATTCTATTATGGTTTCAAATAAAATTTCAGGCAGAGAATTATACCATTTATTAAGTTTATTCATGTGGGTTTCCACATTTTTTGGCAGAGTGGTTTCTGTTCCGCTTACTTCATTAGCCAGTGTTTTCCATCCGCCGACCTTAAACCATTCTTTCGCAGCATCGGACGTTCCTGTTTTTAAAATCCTGTGGAACTCTTTTATTATTTCGTTAGAAAGCGGTCTGTCAACAAGATCAAGTAAATAATCAAAAGCTACAAAGTGATTTGAAGTTTCGATAATGTCATCTACAGGCACAGCTTCCTGGTCTTTAAATCCAATCGTACGAGTTTCAAAAATATAACGGGTTTGTTCTTCGGTCAACTTGCTGCCTTCTATTCTGTTTGAATTGTAAGCAAAATTTACCTGCGTTTTGTGATATAAGCCGCCCTTTAGCCTTGTCTGTTTTTCTTCTTTGAGATATGTTAATAATTTATTCATTTTTTTTTTTTATGTTAT
>Ga0268262_10000817_pt1 | contig 40496 bp, 48 predicted proteins | sample TergutNc150P3_FD_190354 | JGI IMG/M metagenome (GOLD analysis project Ga0268262, IMG submission 190354) | Nasutitermes corniger P3 segment gut microbial community from laboratory colony in Florida, USA - Nc150 P3 (SPAdes) (version 2) | ecosystem: Host-associated > Arthropoda: Insects >...
CCCCCCCCAACTTTTTTAAAATAAATTCCGTTTTATTAATACTTTTATTCGCTTTTATACTCGTTTCCTGCGGCGGCGATGCAGGCGGCGCGGGTTCTGACGGCCCGGTCGGCACAATAACGCTCAATTTCGGAGGAAGTTCCGCAAGATCGGCGTCTCCAAGCGCCGAAACACTTGCGCAGGTAGCTTACACCGTGCTGTTAAAGGGCGCAGTAACCGTAACGGCAGGCCCGACAACCCCGCCGGAACAGCGTCTCAGCGTAAGCGCCCCAGCCGGAACGTATACCCTCACCGTAACCGCTACCCTTAACGGCACCCCCTTCGCCGAAGGCGCAACCTCCGTAACCATAGAAGCCGGAAAAACCACCCCCGCAAAAGTCCAGATGACACGCACAGATGGCAGCGGCGAGGGTTGGACATTAGTTGCGGACAGCACATTCGGTAATGACGTCATCAACGGAATCGCCTATGGCAACGGCAAGTTTGTCGCAGGCGGCGATAAAGTCAAAATGGCGTATTCAGCGGACGGTATTAACTGGACAGCAGTATCGGACACCACATTCGACGCAAACATCAATGCAATCGCATACGGCAACGGCAAGTTTGTCGCAGGCGATAACCACGGTAAAATGTCGTATTCAGCGGACGGTATTAACTGGACAGCAGTATCGGACACCACATTCGACAATGACGCCATCTACGCAATCACCTATGGAAACGGCAAGTTTGTCGCAGGTGGTAATCACAAAATGGCGTATTCGTCAGATGGTATTAGCTGGAATGCAGTAGCGTGGAATAATGCAAAAGCGACTGACAACCACGACATCATCCGTGCAATCACCTATGGCAACGGCAAGTTTGTCGCAGTCGGCGTAGCCGAAATGGCGTATTCAGCGGACGGTATTAACTGGACATGGACAGACGTAACGGACATGCCGAACAGTATATATAGTATCCGCAATAACGGAATCGCCTATGGCAACGGCAAGTTTGTCGTCGTATGCAGTTTCGGCGTAATGGCGTATTCAACGGACGGTATTAACTGGACAGAAGTATCGGACAGTTTATTAATTGCGACCAGCGCATTCGGCAATGACCACACCCACGGAATCGCCTATGGCAACGGCAAGTTTGTCGCAGTCGGCGATAATGGCAAAATGGCGTATTCAACGGATGGCGAAACATGGACAGCCGTATCAAACAGTAAATTCGGCACAAACGCCATATACGCAATAACCTACGGCAACGGCAAGTTTGTCGCAGGCGCCAATGGCAAAATATGGGCCTACTCGAACTAAGACATATCTCCGTGTACAACAAGCCGTTGTACACGGACAAAGATATAAAGATTTTTACAATGAAAAGAATTTTATATATTTCCGCCGTCTGCCTGATTCTTGCGTCTCCTGTTTTTGCCCAGACGGCGGCGGAAGTAGAACGGCTCTTGGCGGCGGACTCCGTAACTTACGGACAGGCGGCATGGTTCCTGTCCAGAGCGGCGGAATTGCCCGCCTCAAGCCCCGAGGCGGCGTTTGACAATGCCGCGCAGCGCAATTGGCTGCCGAAAAATGTTTCCGCAAGCGACACGGCGCGGCTGGACAACATCGCCCTTCTTGTTATGCGCTCATTTGACATTGGCGGCGGCGTAATCTACTCCCTGCGCCGCACTCCGCATTACGCCTACCGCGAGCTTGTTTACAAAAACGTCATTCAGGGCAGAACGTACCCGTCAATGACGGTTTCAGGCGGCGACCTGATTTTTATTACAAACAGGGTGTTTGCGCTGAAAGACGGGGAAAACCAATAATGAAAAAACTCATCCTGCTATCGGCGGTTTTTCTCATAACGTTCTGCCTTGGAGCCGATGACATAGGCCTGATACTTTATCAGAACGTTAAAACCGGCAAAGAGCCTGATTCCGCGTTCAATTACAGCGCAAGTCTGTTTCCCCGCGTTTCATTATTTTATGAGGACAAGTCGGACCTGTTTTTTTCATTAGGATTAACGGCAGGTTATGACGGCAGGGACGTTTATTTCCTTCATGAGATTCTGCGCACCGAATTGTCGGTTTACTTTGACAGGGCGAAATTCTCCGCGGGGCGGATGCAGTACGCCTCTCCTTTTGAATACGCCGCCGACAGCCTTTTTGACGGCCTTATGTTTTCATATTACAGCGCGGCGGGAACAATAAACGCCGGAGCTTGGTATACCGGCTTCCTCTACAAAAGAAGGGCGAACATAATCATGACAGGTGAAGATTACGAAGCCTACGGCGCGGCAGTGGACTATAAAAATTTAAGCGCGACTTATTTCCCCTCACGGCGCGCCGCGGCGGCTTTGGACTGGGAACATCCCGCCGTCGCGGATTTGGTCAGGACAAAATTGGGCGTCATCGCCCAAATTGACCTTAACGGAAGGGACAACCCCCTTAACAGCGAGTATATTACCGCAAGAATGGGAATTCCGGTTAAAAGCGTTTTGTTCGAGCTGGGCGGGGCTTTTCAGCTGACGCAGTTTAAGGACAGCTTCACTTCCGCCGCCGCCGCGGAATTGGGAATTTCATGGGTATTGCCCTCGAAAATTCCGGGACGGCTTTCATTTTCAGGATACTTTACCAGTGGAAACAAAAAGAACGATTCAGACTTTTTGAGCGCGTTTATTCCGATTAACACCAAATCATTCGGGAATCTTTTGCAGATAGAAAACTCCGGTTTCTCGGCGGTCAGCCTCGATTACACAACCCGCCTGCATAAAACATTTTCTTTAAGTTTAAGCTCTTCGCTGATATTTAAAAGCCTCTCGGGAACATACGCGGGCCCGTCAATTACGGAACATGATGAATTTGTTTTGGGAAACGAGTTCTACGCGTCTCTTGTCTGGAGTCCCGCTTCGGATTTGCAGTTTAATCTTGGCAGCGGCATAGGAATTTTCAACCCCGCAAGCAAAGACCTTCAATGGCACGTAAGATTTACAGTTGTAAATTCATTATATTAAGGAGGAAAAAATGAAGAAAGCGGTTTGCATCGTTACCATGTTATGCGCAATTTTATCGGGCGCTTTTGCGCAGAATGCCGGAGTAATAAAGGAAATGACCGGAGAAGTCGAGTTGAAACCCGCCGGAAGCGCCGCGTTTGTTCCCGCGCGCGCGGGAAGCGAAGTCGCGCAGGACACGGTCGTTTCCACCGGTTTCAAGGGCACGGCGATTATCGCGGTCGGAAGCTCCACAATTACGGTGCGCCCGCTAACCCGCCTATCGCTTTCCGAATTGCAGGTAAGCTCAGGCTCTGAAAACCTCAACATGAATTTGCAGGCGGGCCGCGTCAGGGTAGACGTAAAACCGCCCGAGGGAACAAGGGCGAACTTTACGGTGCAAAGCCCAAGCGCGACAGCTTCCGTACGCGGAACAAGTTTTGAGTTTGACACGCGCAACTTAAGCGTTATCGAGGGAACGGTGTCTTTTCAAGGTTTAAGGGGCGCGCCAAGGCCCGTAAGCGCCGGCTTTAGAAGCAGTCTGGACAGAAACGTCAGCGCGGCGGACCCGTCAGACGTAAGCAAGTCAAACATCATGCCGTCTTCTCCCGCCGGAATCGAATCTTCTGGCGGCGCAAACTCCGCGCCGCTTCCGACAGGAATTGGCGGCGGCACAAAATCTCCGTCCTCAGGCGGCGGCGGCTCCAATTCGCCGTCCACAGGCGGTGTAGACATTGAAATAGGTTATTAAGAACAACGCATGACACTTTGGAAAAACATTCTTCCGGGGCTTATAGCGGCGGCGCTGGTGTCTTTACTGTATTTTTTGCGCGTTTTTAACGCACTGGAAGACCGCGTCTACGACTTTTTCCTGCGTTTCAGAAAAGACCGCCCGCGCATTGAGTCGGCGGTCTTTCTTGACGTAGACGACAACGCCATTGCGTATAACGGAATGTATCCGTGGCCGCGCTCCATCCCCGCCGACGGCCTTTTGCGCCTGAAAGAACACGGCGCGCGCGCGGCCGTCTTCGATATCGAATACATCGACCGAGGCCCGCAGGGCGTGGACGGCGTATACCTCAACCAGGGGCTTCCCTCCGATTTTTACCGGACGTTTTCAGGAATTGACTCCGCCGTCAGAAACACTTTCACTTCCTTTACGGAAGGCCGCATCTCCCGCGCGGAATTGGGCCAATACGCCGGCAAACTGTCCGATTACATCATGTCAGAGCAGAACGACCTTTTCGGCAAGGCGCAGGGCGTGGCGCGGGACAACGACCGCTATCTTGCGCAGGCGTTCGCGCTGTTCGCCAGAAGCTGGGCCACCCTTAACCTGCGCGATTCTCCGCTGACGGACGAGGAGCAGGCGTCCCGCCGCCAATTGGCGCAGGAGCGTTTTTCCTATCCCGTAACGGCTTCGCCTGACGCGCACAGAGGCGGCGTAACCGCCGACATACTGCCGGCTCTCCCGATTTTTTCCAACTCCGCGCAGGGCGCCGGCTTTACAAACGTTGAAATTGACGCGGACGGAGTAAGAAGGCGCGTCTATCTTACTCAAAATGTTCATGATCACTGGTATCTCCAGCTTGCCTTCGCCCCTCTTATCAACTTTCTGGGAAGGCCTGAAATCGTTCTTGAAAAACGCAGGCTCACGATTAAACAGGCCCAGGTTGACGGAATAAAAAAAGACATTGTAATTCCGCTGGACGCCAAAGGCAGAATGATGCTTGACTGGCCCAAAACGGATTACAAAGACACGCTGAAACATATTTCCTTCGCGGGATTTTCCTCGCTGGACAACATCGAAGCCGAGATTGAAAAGTACACGGACGCCCTTTACAATTCGGCGCTCCCTTTCTTCGCCCAGTTTGATTCTTCTTTAGCCCGCGTCCCCGTTCTGCTTGGAAACATGATGGAACTTTTTGACGCCGCCCGCGTAATGAAAGCCAACGCCCTTGAATACTGTTCCGACGATTCCTTTGACGCCTTTCTTGAATACCGCGGTCAAAGTTATGAATTGCTGGAAGAGATTCTCGCGCTTGAGATTGATGAGAAAATAAAAAAACTGGTTTCATGGCTGGCCGCCGAATACCCCGAAAGCGCGCGGGAGATAGCCGATGAAGCCGAGTACATATCGTTTTTGGCGGATTCCCTTTCCGTAGACATGGAAAGCCGCAAAGAACTAACAGCGGAAATTGACGAAACGGTACGGGACAAATTCTGCATTATCGGCAGGGTTGACACAGGAACCACCGACTACGGCGCAAACCCGTTTTACGGCAAATATGTAAATGTCGGAACGCAGCCTTTACGCATTAAAGCCGCTTTTATCGGTGCTTTCCGAACCGCTGTATACAATTGAAACAGACTTGACGGCTGATGAAATCGCCATGATTAACGAAGGTATGGAAGAATACCGAAAAGACCCTTCAAGTTTCGTACCGATTGAGAGTATACAATAATTAATAATATTTCTCACACATCCCCCCATTGCAAAACTTCCCCCGCCCAAAAATATTTCCCCTTTTTATTTGACAAAAACCCCAATAAATCGTAATATCATAACATGAGCGAAATAACCGCCATCAGCGCGAATACCTCTGCAAACACAAACCTCAACATGAATTCTGATTCTCTCTCTCTCTCTCTCTCTCATTTATAGAAGAAACTTTTCAATTTTTCCTCCTGCACATTTTTTCAGGGGAGAAGTCTGTCCAAAGGAAAACATTACTCAAAACAAATTACAGGGAGTTTCCCTGTTTTTATTTTAGTTAAAGGAATTATATTATTATGAAAAAGACATTCAAAGTTTTGGGAATTATCGCACTTGTTGCAGTATTCGGGTTTTTATTTACAGCCTGCAGTAGCGGAGGCGCTGGAAGTGGCGGCGGCGGTCAGACTGGTGGCGGCGGTCAGACTGGTGGCGGCGGTCAGACTGGTGGCGGCGGTCAGACCGGCGGCGGTACACTTGGTACTATGAATATTACAAACGCGACTAATTTGTTTATTGTAGCGGAAGGTGATTACAGCGAATTGTTCAAAGTTACAAATAACGGAAAAGTCCAGAAAGTAACATATAGCATTACTTCAGACGATTATTTACAGCCAAGAGCAATCACTGTATTAAACCCAGACTACTTCATTATTGAATATGGTATATCATCTTATTATACTCATCCATATTTGGTTAATTCAAAAACCGGAGCTTGTTATTCATACAACAAAAATGATCTTCCAAATAAATCTTTACATGATATTTATGGTGGAGAATTTATCTTAAGTGATGAAAATGGAAATAATTATTTCATTAACGGCGAGAGAAAATTAAGAAAAATATCAATCGCAGACCCTGATAATGTTACAATATCCACTTGTTCCGTTGCTAATGATGATGTACGTGTTTTTGGCGTTGATAAATACGGTAATGTCGCATATTATGGGATGGACGCAGGAAGCAACCATATTCTACGCTATAAAAAAGCAGCCGGTGGTTTAGAGAATTTACCTGGATCACCTAATTTGGTAAATTTTTGGCAAGGTTTAGCCGGAGAATTATTTTATTGTAATTATTTTAAAGCAGGGTCAAAGATTAAGAAATTGCAGGCAAACCCCTTTAGCGCAGATGATTATGGTTCGGTTGATTTTAATCCGATCTCGATAAATAATGTTATTATTCTAAAAATGAAGAAAAAAAACGCCATTGTTGCGGTAGGATCTTTTGAAATATATGACCTTTACAACAGCTACGCTGTTACCAGAAATATTCCATATTCCACATTTAGTCTAGATTCAAACAAGTTTGGAATCGCGTCCGATAATTTTTATTATCTTATCGGAAAAGGCAAAGACGCTAAATCAGTATTGCTTAAGATTGACCCGTCAAATGATAATCATACCAGATTGATTAACGGCGAATATGATATTTATAAAGCGTCGGTATCCGCCGACGACGTTATAATTTTCAACGCCATACGGATGAGCGATGGCGCTATAGTTCTCGGGGAAATATCCGCCGCAGAAAACATTACCATTCTTGACGAGAATTTAACATCTGAAGTTATTGCTCTTGCAAGAATAAGATAACTGGTAACGCAAGCGTGCCAGAAACCCAAATTTAGCGTAAAAATGACCGTTTCTAGGCAAAAACAGCGTAAATTGGGGTCATACTAACTCAACATTTGAGTCAGGTAAACGCACCTGCCTGCCACCGGAATTTGACAACGCCGCCGTTAAAAAAGCGGCGCTATTTAAAGAAAACAACCATGACATACCGCAGGCGACCATCGATCATATCAACGTCATGTTATCAAATAGCAAATAATAAATAACAAAGTATGAGAGTAGTCAGTAAGAGGAGTTGCTGCCGAGATGCATAATGGACGGACAGGGTTCTTCCTTTATTATTTATTATTTGTTATTTAACATAGAAACCTTCAAAGACACCGCCAAATTCAAAGACACCCTAGACGGCGAAATAACGGAATACCCCCCTCAAATCGTAATTTTCTGATAAAAAACCTCGACGTTCCGGTTAAAGACCTCGACGCTTCAAATTAAAATGTTACCAAAATGACCGGTAATTGACTTCTATGTATGATGAATAATATACTGGAAATATGGATGTTATCATCAAGTTCAGCGAATCTGCGTTTAAACACGGCGTAACAGAAGCAGACATTCGTTGGGCTTTTGATAACAATCTGTATGATGAACAGTTGGACGAAAGTGACGGAGGCGATGACATTGGCAGTAAACACTTGCTAATCGGTTTTGATCGCAATGCTAATCACATTGAAATTTTATATAATGTCATTGACGAACATACTCTGAAGGTGTTTCACGCCATGAGATGCAGGAATATCTTTTTATCTTTGATACATTATTAACAGGAGTAATATATGGCAGACTTAACCGAAGAAGAATATGACGCTCTAGATGAATACTACACTAAAAACCCGCCTAAAATAGACCCGTCAAAAAAAGGAACAGGCTTTTTCACAAAGCACAAGATGGCTCTTTCTGTAACTGTTGATGATATTTCAGCTAAATGGCTGTTGACTAAAGCCATAGCTGACCATAAAACCCCCGCAGAAATCATCAACGAAATGGTAAAGGAACGAATTACAGCGTCAGTATAAATTATAAAGAGGTATCGTGCGTTTTCGTAACATTTTTGACATTGCGTTAAAGCCTTTTTACGCTTTCAAACGGAGGTTTCCCCTCCTTTCCTACATTGTAAACAGGCTTTTTACAATGGCGGTAATGCTTTTCCTTCTCGGACTTGCGGTCTTCGGCCTTATGGCTCTTGCGCCCGGCGATATTGTCGATCAAATAATGATCCAGCAGTTGTTCAGTGAAAATCAGGGAAGGGCGGGCGTCAATCTGCAAAGCATGAGCGATGATCAGCTTGCGGCAAGGCGCGCCGAGCTTGGGCTGGATCAGCCTTTTTATATACAGTATTTCCGATGGCTCAACCGTGTCATCGTTCATAAAGACCTTGGAGTCAGCCTTATTTCCCGCGCTCCGGTTTCTTTTTTAATATCTTCCAGAATTATGAATTCATTGATTTTAAATGTCATCTCGCTCGTTTTTATTACAATTTTTTCATTTGCGTTGGGAATTTATTTTTCTACCAAGGCGGGAACCAGAGTTGATATTGCGGTAACATTTTTTGCGCTTGTTCTTCACGCGTTTCCCGGGCTTTTACTCCTTATACTTTTGCAGTTATTTGCTTCTGTGTCGGGATTATTTCCGGTTACGGCATATCCGCCTTTTCCTTTTTCGGAATCTCCGGCAAAATTTGTTTTTTCCTATGCGCATCATATCTTCCTTCCTTTATTGTCTTCATTTCTGGGAGGGATAGGCGGCTCTCTGCGCATGATACGCGCTACAATGCTTGACCAGCTTGGACAGCCGTACATCACAAGCCTTAGATCGAGAGGCATCGCGGAATGGCGGATTTATTTCGCCCATGCTTTCCGCAACACGTTAAACCCGTACATTACGGGAAGCGCAAATCTTCTTGCAAGTCTTTTTTCCGGTTCACTTATTCTTGAAATCATCTTTGCCTATCCGGGCATCGGAAGGCTTATGTATGAAGCGGTTATTCAACAGGACATAAACCTCGTGCTTGCAAACATCATGTTTATCTCGTTCCTTGTACTGGCAGGAATGGCGCTTGCTGACATCGCGCTTGCTCTTGTAGACCCGCGTATAAGGTACGGAAAAGAGTAGCCATGAAGAAATTTTTAATTTATGTTAAAACGCGCCCGGCGGCTCTTGTTTCCCTCTTTTGTCTCATTATCCTTTACATTATGATGCTCTTTGCGGAATTTTTCGCGCCGTATTCGCCTAACACATCTTTTCATGACAAAAGCTACCATCCGTCAAATGTCCGTTTCTACAAGGGAAGATTACAGGCGCAGGAATGGCGGATAACAAATTCGGTAACATGGAAATACGCCCGTGTGCGCGATCATTACTCTTCGTTGAAATTCTTCGGCAAAGGCGAACCTTACTTTCTATGGGGAATTATTCCTGCGCAGAGGCATTTGTTCACGACAGCGCCGGGAGATTATCCTGTTTTTCTTATGGGTTCTGACAATCTTGGCAGAGATTTGTTTTCCCGCATTGTCTACGGTTCGCGGGTCTCCCTTACCATCGGCTTTGTAGCGACAGCGATTTCACTCGCGCTTGCCGGTCTTGCGGGCGGGTTTTCAGGCTTTTTCGGCGGTTTTACCGACTGGTCGATTATGAGGATATCGGAATTTTTAATGCTTATTCCCACCCTGTACCTGATACTGTTCCTGCGATCCCTTATGGCGAATAACATGGACCCCGGCCAGTCTTACATGATGATCACTTTAATTCTCTCTCTGGTAGGCTGGCCCGGTTCTGCCAGAACAATACGCGGTATGGTGCACGCAATCAAGCGCGAAGAATTTGTACTGAACGCCAAGCTGGAGATGATTCCTTCCGTAGTGATTATTTTCAGGCACATTATTCCCCAGATAGCGAGCCTTCTCATTGTAAGCGTGGCGTTAAGCGTTCCCGGTTTTATAATGACTGAAACCGTTCTTTCCTACCTTGGACTTGGAATTACAGACCCCGCGGTAAGCTGGGGTTCTCTAATAAAGCGCGACCTTTCCACAATTGCAAACCTGCGCGCCTTTCCGTGGCTTTTAAGCCCCGTATGGTTCTTGTTAGGTGTAACTCTGGCGTTCAATTTTATCGGGGACGCGCTGCGCGACTTTTTTGATCCGTATCATATCGGGGGAACAGGAAGTTTTATTAAGAAATTTTTCAGGTCTTCCCGTTCTTCAATCCCCGCGCCGAATTCCCCGCTGCTTGAGGTAAAAGACCTTGCCGTTAATTTTTCCGTTCTTCGCGGCAGGGAACATATCGGCGTTCAGGCGGTGCGCGGCCTTTCGTTTACTTTGCAAAAGGGCGAAACGCTGGGCATTGTGGGAGAAAGCGGTTCAGGCAAGAGCGTGAGCACTTTGGCAATTCCCGGCCTTTTGCCTAAAAACGCGGATGTAAACGGCTCGATTCTTTATGAGGGAAAAGAACTTGCCGGTCTTGGGACAGAGGCGTTACGTGAATACCGGGGAAAGAAAATCGGAATGATTTTTCAGGAGCCGGGGCGTTCCTATGATCCGCTTCAAAACATGGGCAGTGTGTTCCGGGAAACATTCAGGAACAGCGATCCCGGGATAAGCAAAGAAGAAGCCGCGCGGAAAGCCGCGGCGCTGCTTGAGGAAACAGGCCTTAATAACGGCGCGGAAAGGCTTGTAAATTTCCCGCATCAATTTTCAGGGGGACAGCTCCAAAGAATAGGCATTGCGCTCGCGCTTGCGCAGGGCTGCGAACTTCTAATCGCGGATGAGCCGACCACGGCTCTTGATCTTACAATACAAAAACAAATCGTGGAACTTTTAAAAACCCTGCGCAGAAAAAGAAATATTTCGATTATTTTTATCAGCCATAACATCGATCTTGTAGCGGAAATTTCTGACAACATTATGGTGATGTACGGCGGCCTTTCGATGGAAAGAGGAAGCGCGGGGGAAATCACAGGCAGTCCGCGCCACCCGTACACAAAGGCGCTTCTTGCCGCGTCTCCTCGCTTCGGCAGCCATTATTCAAGAGAGCGGCTTCTTACCATTCCGGGAAAAGTCAGCGATCCCGCAAATCCGGAAAGCGGCTGTCCTTTTGCCCCGCGCTGTTCACAGGCGGGAGTTGAATGTACTCAGGCAGTGCCGCCTTTGCGCAGAGAAACAAATCCTAATGGACAGATTCGGGAAATCCGTTGTACAATGTTAACATAAGAATTTTTAATAATTCTGCGGAAAAAACATCTCAAGTGATTAAATATCGCCTTTTTTATGGAGAGAAATTATGAAATTAAGCGGCGCGTCGTTAAAAGACAAGACTTTTTGGGAAAAAGCGGGAATAACCTTGCCGCGTTTCGACAGGGATGCAATGATTTCCGCTGTCAATACAGCGCCCAAATGGGTTCATTTCGGAGCGGGGAATATTTTCCGCGCCTTTCCCGCTGCTTTAATGCAGCAGCTTCTTGAAGAAGGCGTTGAAACAACAGGAATAATTGTCGCAGAAGGCTATGACGGAGAAATTATTGACAAGTGTTTTACCGCTTATGATAACCTGACCGTTCTTGTAACTTTAAAATCGGACGGAACAACGGATAAACAGATTATTGCCTCTGTCGCGCAGGCTGTCAGAATGGACAGGGAGCTTTCCGCGCTCAAGAAAATCTTTACGTCCGCGTCCTTACAGATGGCAAGTTTTACCATTACGGAAAAAGGGTACAGTTTAAAAGGCCGCGACAATTTACTTTACGCCGACATAGCCGAAGACCTGAAAACAGGCCCGGCTTCTCCGAAAAGCTATCTGGGGCGGATTGCGTCCCTTATCCATGAACGCTATACAAGCGGCGCTCTGCCTCTGGCAATGGTCAGCATGGACAATTGCTCACATAACGGAGACATTTTATTCGCGGCAATGGAAGCTGTCGCAAAAGGATGGGTGGAAAACGGCGTTGTTTCCGCGGGTTTTTTGGATTATATCCGCGATAAAAACAAAGTATCCTTCCCCTGGACAATGATCGACAAAATCACTCCGCGCCCCGACGACAGTGTGCGCGATATGCTTGTCTCTTACGGCCTTGAGGATATGCAGGGTTCGGTTACGGAAAAAAATACATACATAGCCCCGTTTGTAAATGCCGAAGAAACCCAGTACCTCGTTGTAGAAGATGTTTTCCCGAACGGCAGACCGGCTCTGGAAAAAGCGGGTGTTCTGTTTACAGGCAAAGAAACGGTAGACAGGGTGGAAAAAATGAAAGTCTGTACCTGCCTTAACCCCCTGCACACAAGCCTTGCCGTATTCGGCTGTCTGCTAGGTTATACAAGGATCAGCGAAGAAATGAAAAATCCGGCTCTTGTCAAACTTATAGAAGGAGTAGGTTATATAGAAGGACTGCCTGTAGTAACCGATCCCGTAATTATAAAGCCTAAAGAATTTATCGATCAGGTAATAAAAGTACGCCTGCCCAATCCGTTTATGCCCGACGCCCCCCAGCGTATAGCAATGGATTCTTCGCTTAAAATACCCATCCGGTTCGGAGAGACTTTAAAGGCGTACCAAAAAGAAGGGAAAGACTGCTCGCAGCTAAAATTAATCCCGCTGGTTTTTGCCGGATGGCTTCGCTACCTTTTAGGTATAGATGACAACGGCAGCCGTTTTGACGTCAGCCCCGATCCAAATTACGAAAATCTTTCGGCAAGTCTGGCCGGTATCAGTTTGGGGCAAAAAGGGCCGTTTCATGATAAATTACAGCCGATCCTGTCAAATCCAGCGTTTTTCGGCGTCAATTTGTACGATGCAGGTCTTGGGCAAAAAGTGGAAGAACTCTTTACCCAAATGCTTGCAGGTCCCCAAGCGGTAAGAAAGACATTAAATAGTGTCTGTCTATAATGTGGACACATTATAGACAGACTACCTTAAAAATCGTATTTTCGTAGCCTTTAGGCGAGAAAATACAAGGTCTGTCCGCAAAGTAACCGACTTTGTGGACAGACTCTAAATAATGTCTTGAATTTATAATTGTTATCATTTATTATTGGATACAAGGAGTAAGGTATGAAAAAACTTATTATCGTATTGATTTTTGCGGCGGTTATTTCGCCTGTTTTTTCTCAAAATAATACCAGAGAGACAACCGGGAATATGCACTATTTCAATGTACCGGTAGAAAGAATCTTTTTTTCCGGACAAGGTTACGTCGTCCAATACCGTAAAGGAGTCAATCAGTTCGGTACAATCGGCATACCTTATGATTGGTTCACAGCGGCCGGAGGCAAAGCGGAAATATTAAAACTGCCCGCGGGCTCCAACTGGCCGTCGATGTCCGTTTTTTACAAAGACGGTGAATTCAGCTATGTAAGGCTCTATGTACACAGAGAAAGAACGCATCAGACATGGTCTGTAGTTCCTCAAGGCGCTGATGTAAGCAGGCATTTTAAAGAGCCGGAGTCCTTCAAACTTGAGTTCTGATGGGCACAGGTGAGAAAGGCGTACCGGAAGATATTATATCGTTTATAAAAACCGGTTCAAAATTTATAATTGCAGGTCATAAAGAACCGGACGGAGACTGCGTAGGAAGCCAGCTTGCCCTGCGCAGCGCGTTAATCCGAATGGGTAAAGAAGCCCTTGTATGCTCGGCCGGTCCTTTTAAACGCACCGAACTTAAAGATTATTCAAATCAATTTAAATTTATTCCCACAGAAGAGGATAAGACCGGTTCAAGGCTTATTCTTGTTGACTGTTCAAATATGGAAAGAATCGGAGAAATCCACGAAACACTGAAAAAACTCCCCCACGCGATAATAGATCATCACGCGGCGGCAAGTCATCCGCAGTCCACGCCGAAGGCTCCGGTTTATCTGGACGCCAACTCGCCTTCATGTACGTTATTGATAAAAAAACTGATAAACGCCTTTAATCTTGAATTGACCAAAGAAGAGGCCTCCTTGCTTCTTTTCGGGATTTGTACGGATACAGGATTTTTCCGCCATCTGACAAATAAAGACGGCGAAGTTTTTGAAGCCGCGGCGAATTTGGTGCGGCACGGGGCAAATCCGAAAAAAATTTTTAGTATTATGAACGGCGGGAAAAGCCTGAATTCCAGAATCCTTATGGGAAACATTCTTTCCAGAATAGAATCGTATTTCAGGGGAAGATTGACTATCAGCCATGAAACACTGGAAGAGTTTAAGGTATACGGTTTGGAAGGAAGAGATTCCGACGCCCTGTTTCAAATGCTGCTTGCAATAGAAGGAGTGGAAGCCGCCGTAATTATCCGCCAGGAGTGTGCCGACAATTGTACTGTGAGTTTGAGGTCTGTTGATAAAATTAACGTAGCGCAAATCGCCGCATCCTTTAACGGAGGCGGACATAAAAACGCTTCGGGGCTCACAATGCAAGGAAACATTTCATCTGTAAAAAAAATAATGCTGGAAGCCTTTTCAAAAGTTTTTTATTAATAACATAAAATATTTTAAAGTGACAATCATCATATTTTAATAATTTATCACCCCTGTTTTTATTTTTAGTTTTGCATAACACCGATATCAGAATACAGAGGGTATCATGCATCAATATTCATTAAACGAATTATTCGGCAAATTCAAAGAAAATGAAATTAAACGTTCCGATCTGGAAGGATACATTTATTATTATTTTTTTTACAATCAGGACAAAAGCTGTCTTAGTCACTGGAAACGCGATGAATACGAGGATTATGTTTCATGGTTTTATCCGCGGATGCGGAAGGCAATAGACGCCTACAATGATACAGGTTCGTCTTTTGAGGCGTTTATGCACAAATTTATGCATAATTCCTCAAAAGAGTACCGTGTGCGCATAACAACGCGGAATGTTACGGAATATTCGGCATGGTGCGCTATGGTTCCTGAATTATATGCGCGCGAAGAATCTCCGGAATACTTTCATGATAATGACAAAAACGATCTGTTAAAGTTTATTTCCGGACAAAATTTCAGAAAAGATACAAAACGCGTTTTGGCTCTTATTTTAAAATGTTATAATTATGTTTCGGATGACTTTATCGACAGAATCGCGGACAGGATGGAACTGGACGCAAAACAACTGCGTGAAATGATTAATAAAATACAGAAATTAAGGCAGAAAAAAGACGACGCGATTTTTCACATGAAAGAAAGGATTTACTGCCAATATTACAGATGTTTTGTTTATGAAAAAAGGCTTTTGCTTATTCAGGAGAATACGGCAGCCTATAATAAGCTGAAAGTACGCCATGAAAAAGCAAAACTCAGACTGGAAAAAATGCGCAAACGCCTGTCTACGATTCGTACAGACGCGACAAACAAACAGGTCGCCGAGGTAATCGGGGTTAAAAAAGGAACGGTGGACTCCAGTTTGCATAAACTAAAAGCTAAACTGGGTATTCTCGCGAAAAAGTCTTTGTTAAACTAATTTGTCGGAAGCGGAGCTGTCCGCAAACTTCAAATTTAAAAGATTCCCTTACTGCCAGCTGAAGGAAAACACGGCTTTTTCGTGGTATCCTTTTCCCGGAACGGCAATACATGACGGAAAACCGCTCTGGTTCGGAGTATCGGGAAAATGCTGCGTCTCAAGGCAAAAACCCGAATGTTTCACATAACAGGAGCCCTGTTTGCCCGCGACATTGTTAAGGGAATTTCCCGTGTAAAACTGAACGCCTGGCTGTGTTGTAAAAATTTTCATTGACCTGCCGGAAACTTTTTCCGTTACTTCCGCGCACGGACGCAGTTTGCCCGGTTCTCCGTCAACAACAAAACAGTGATCATAACCGTTAACTTTCCCGAAATCCTCGTCAATACGTTTTTTGCTTCTGAAATCAAACGCGTTGCCTTTTACGGGAACCAGCTTTCCTGTCGGGATGGAATGTTTGTCAATTTCAACATAGAACTCGGAATAAAGCATAACCTCATGTGAAAGGATATTGCCCTTCCCTTCTCCCGCAAGGTTAAAGTACGCGTGATTTGTAAGGTTCACAGGGCACGGCTCTTCTACCTTAGCCTGATAATCCGCGATTATTTCATTTGACTTTGTAAGTCCGTAACTTACTACGGCTTTTAAGTTTCCCGGAAAACCGCAGTCGCCGTCAGGGCTTTCAAGTTCAAAACGAACATAAACGCCTTCGTTTTCTTCGTACGCTTCGGATTTCCAAAGCAGTTTGTCAAAGCCGCGTACGCCCGAATGAAGGTTGTTTTTTCCGTCATTTGCCTCAAGATCATATTTTTTTCCGTTCATGGAAAAAGCGGCATCGCTAATTCTGTTTGCAAAACGTCCTACAGTAACTCCGATATAAGGCGTATTGTTTAAATAACCTTCCAAACCTGAATAACCAAGAAGTATATCATCTTTAATGTTTTTGCCGGACGGAACAATCAAACTTGTCCATGTCGCCCCGAAATTTGTCAGCGACAGTTTCATGTCTCCCGCGCTTAGAGTATACAGTTTAACTTTTTTCCCGTTGGAAAGAATTCCAAAAGTTTTCTTATCTATTTCCATAATATGCATTATATAATCAGTATTTTAATTAGTACAGAGTTTTATTCATGCGGATTATAACCTAAGCGGCGGAACTATTTATTATTGTACCGCTTCATCTGCCGCGCTATCATCACAATAGAAATCCCAAGAATTATTAACACTATACCTTGAATAAGTTGTAAAATCATATTTTCCCCTTAAAACCATTTTAAAATGGTATCAATAAGTACTATAACACAAAATCGACCAACGCAATATAGAAAGGCTTGAAAGGCATAGTAAACCTATGATAAAAATAGGATAGGTATTATTAATGATCGTTGTTAAAGATATTTCCAAAAGTTACGGCGCGGTTACCGCGGTAAAAAAGGTCGATCTTGACGTCCCGCCCGGCTGTATTTACGGAATCATAGGCAGAAGCGGAGCCGGAAAATCGAGCCTTCTGCGGGTAATGAGCCTGCTGGAAACGCCTGATACCGGAGAGGTTTACTACAACGGCGGCAGGGTGGACACTCTGCGCGGCGCGGCTTTGCTTGAAAAGCGCAGAAAAATGGGAATGATATTTCAGAATTTCAATTTGTTTGGATCGCGTAACGCTGCGGGGAATATAACCTACCCTTTGGAAATTGCGGGACTTTCCCGTAAACAAATAGACAAGCGCCTTGATGAACTTCTGGATATGGTTGATATTGCCGACAAGCGCAAAGCGCGTTTGCGGGAGCTTTCCGGCGGGCAGAAACAACGGGTGGCTATTGCCCGCGCGTTGGCGGCAAACCCCGAAGTGCTGTTCTGCGATGAAGCGACAAGCTCTCTTGATCCGCAGACTACCCGCTCAATACTGGCATTGATCCGCGATTTGCAGCAGCGGCTGAAAATCACCGTAGTGCTGATAACGCACCAGATGGAAGTTATCCGCGAGATATGCCATGAAGTAGCGGTACTTGACGGGGGAATTATTGTGGAAAGGGGAAGCGTCGCCTCTGTATTTGAATCGCCTAAGGAAAGCGCAACGCGGGAGTTGATCCATGTTTAATGAAAAAATTATGGAAGTGCTGTCCATGCTTCCGATGGCGACTGCGGAAACTGTGTACATGACTTTTGTATCGACATTTTTTGCGTGTCTAATGGGTTTTCCGCTCGGAGTGTATCTTTTTGTTACATCTCCAGCCGGTCTTGCCCCCCGCCGCGTGCTGTACAATGTGCTTTCCCGAATCGTCAATATATTCCGTTCTCTTCCGTTCATCATATTGATGATTCTGTTGATTCCGCTGACACGGCTGATCATAAAAACCAGCATAGGACCAACCGCGGTAATTATTCCCCTTTCGATAGCCGCCGCTCCTTTTGTCGCCCGTATCGCGGAATCCGCTTTGTCAGAAGTTGAGAGCGGAGTGCTTACAGCCGCGCGGGCAATGGGTTCATCCAATTTTCAAATCATCCGCAAGGTGTTGATTCCGGAAGCGATGCCCGCTCTGGTTTCCGGCCTGACTTTGACTATCATCCATTTAATCGGCTATTCAGCGATGGCGGGCGCTATCGGCGGCAGAGGTTTGGGCGACCTCGCCATACGCTACGGTTATTACCGTTTCAGAACGGACGTAACTGTCGGCGCGGTTATTGTTATAACGATACTTGTGGAAGCAATACAGATTATCGGTTCGTCGATTAGCAGAAGTATCTTGTCAAAACGATAAATTTATTAAAAATTATATGACTGCCAATTTTTGAATCTTTTTATTAAACCTTCTTGACAAGATTTTATTTATTTTCTATAATCCTATTAAACACATAGGTAATATGTGTATACTATAAATAGGAGAGATATAATGAAAAAATTACTCAGTTTATTGATTGCAGGCGTACTGGTTTTGGCTCTTAACCACACCGTTGAAGCCAAAGGCAATCCGGAAGGGGGTTCTGTTCTTACTGTTGGAGCTACGCCGGTTCCGCATGCGGAACTGCTTAACCTGGTTAAAAGCGATCTGGCGGCGAAAGGAATTACCCTGAAAGTGGTGGAATTTACCGATTATGTGCAGCCCAATGTGGCAGTGCTTTCCGGAGACCTGGACGCCAACTTTTTCCAGCACATTCCATATTTGGATTCCAATAGGGAATGGTCGGCTAGACTGGTTTCCGCTTTTGGGGTACATGTTGAACCCTTTGGGCTGTATTCGTCAAAATACAAAAATATTAACGACTTGCCCAACGGCGCAACCATCGCCATACCGAATGATCCGTCCAACGGGGGACGCGCGCTGCTTCTGCTCCAGTCAAAGGGGCTTATCACCCTTAGGGCCGGAGTTGGCCTGACCGCCACTCCCCGCGATGTTACCGGCAACCCCAAGAATTTCCGTTTTAGGGAACTTGAGGCCGCCCAGCTTCCGCGTTCCCTTCAGGATGTAGACGCCGCCACGATAAACGGCAACTATGCGCTTGCGGCCGGACTTAATCCGGTGAAAGATTCCCTTATCATTGAGGGAGCGGAATCCCCTTATGTTAACATCGTAGTAGTGCAAAAGGGCAATGAGAATGATCCGCGCATCATTGCCTTGAAAAACGCCCTCCTCAGCCGGAAGGTAAAGGATTATATCGGCAGCCACTACGACGGCGGCGTTGCGGCGGTTTTCTAGCCTACATCTCCGGCGTTTAATACTGCTTAAACGCCGGGTCAATCCGCCGGTTTAATACCATTCATTATATTGACATTAGTGTCAGGTATGGTGTAGTATTTTTTTAGGTTATAAAATTTATAACAGAGGTGAAGAAAATGGTGGATGTAGAATCTGAAGTAAACAAACACAAAAACTGTAAAGACCGGGATGAACTTGGAAGAGTTATAAAAGACTATAAAAACCTTGCGATCCAACATGCAAAAAATATTGTCTTGGCCGGGCAGTATAATCTGGTAGCGTTTAAGCTGCAGGAAATGTACGACAAGCTTCCTGCACCGCATATAAAAATTATAACAGGCAGTTCACAAGGCACTCCGGTAAAAACGGCTAATATAACTCGTGAAGAGCAGGCCCGAATAAACGCCGCATGGAAAAAAAAGGCGACAAAAAACTAAAACAGCAAAATCGGCTGCCGTAACGCCGTCAACATAAAAAATACTCGCCGGATTTATTCGATTCATTACAGTGTGCAAAGTAGTAAAATAAAAGCGCCCCTGTCTTATAATGAATTTTATTCGTTAGACGATGTAAAGGATAAATATCACAACTTACATAAAATATCGGCTAAAACTTTTCCAATATCTTCCTGAATAAAAATTGATTTATTATTAATTTTTTCTGAAACGGCATCATCCGCAATATTTACCCGGATAAGTTTTGCGTTTGGATATTGCAAGGTTATCGCTTCAAACGGATAACGTATAATAACAGGAGTATTAAAACCAACGCCTAATTCCAATAATACAATTTTACATTCAAAAGCATTTTGAATAAATGTTTTATATATATCAACATTTTTAATATGGGGCGTTTCTACAAAAGTATCATCGCAGCGCAAATTGGGCATAAGACAACTTCCGCATTTCGGACAGTAGGGAATGTCATCGGAACAAATTGCGAAAGGCGAAACCATATTTTCAAGCATGGTTGTAATCATTTTATTGTTATAATATACGTCCTGCGAACATGGTTTTGAACATTGAAACAACGCGTAATCTCCCTGTGGGGCAAATATAAGGCTTTTATCAAATCCAGCTTTTTCAAGTTGACCGTCAACATTGGTTGAACAAATAAAATAATCTTTTCCGTTTGCAATAGAAAACAAATCAAGATAAGGTTTCAATGCTTCCGGTTCATAGCGGATATGCCAAATATGGCGCGCCCAAAATCCCCAAAAAAAAGCCGCGTTTTCCTTTTTTATCGTAGTTACCCAAAAATCACTCATTATTTCAATTATGGATTTCTTCCCTTGTTCAAAATATTCGGGATACCATTTTTCGGCAAGAGAAGGATCACTATAATTCAAACCGCCTGAAGCGGTTAGACCGGCTCCTGCGCCAATAATCAATTTTTCGGCATTGGCAATACAATCTGCCGACTTTTGAATGTTATCCCAATAATCGGCGGTAGATGATTTCATCTTGTTCCTAAAAGACATTAAAAACAACCTTTTTAATATATTTGTTGGTTTTGAGAAAATCGGAAACCGTATTAACCGCCACTTGAGCCGCTTCTTCATTGGGGTAATGAAATTCCCCGGTAGATATACAGCAGAAAGCGACGCTTTCTATTTTATGTTCCTCGGCAAGTGAAAGACAGGAACGGTAACAGCCGGCAAGAAGTTTTTTATCTTCGTTCCGTACAGTGTCCCGAATAATCGGCCCTACTGTATGCAAAATATAATCGCAAGGCAGGTTAAAAGCTGGGGTTATTTTTGCCGTTCCTGCCGGTTCGGCGTGTCCCTGTTTTTGCATAATGTTCGCGCATTCAAGCCGAAGTTGAACGCCTGAAAATGTGTGAATTGCGTTGTCAATACAGGCATGGCAGGGAATAAAACAGCCAAGCATTGCGCTATTGGCGGCGTTTACTATCGCGCCGATTTTTAGTGTGGTAATATCGCCTCGCCACAAATAAAGATTATTCCGCATCGGTTTAAGATTATTGACATCGGTAATGCCTTTTTCTTCTATCATTGACTGTAATAAATTATTTTGAATGTCGAGAAAATCATTCGGACCTTTAGTCCGCGCAATCGGAGAAGGTTCACGCGCGTTTACAAGCGAACGGAACAACCGCCATTTATCGTCTATTGTTTGCGGAATTTCCGTTTGCGGAGAAAGGAAGCGTATTAAAAAATTAAGCTGTTCTGTTTTGTTCATTTTGTTAACCTTAAAATAGAATCGAACATGAAACAAATTTTCATGCTTTTACCTTTATTTTACTCTAAAAAGTTGAATTAATACAAGCTTTAGTATCTTTCAACAATTTGTAAATTCATCTGTATTTTTAAAGGTCAATCTGCACAAATAAAAAATAAGTACGTTATGTGTAATATTTTGACATAAGTATTATCAAAAATCCCCATAAAGCTCCTCTTGACATAAAAGAAAAAATCTGTAAATTTTTGCTAATGAGGTTAAACACCGTAATTCAAGGCGATTGCGTTGAAGAATTAAAAAAATTAAGCGATAATTCGATAGATTTAATCTTCGCCGACCCTCCGTATAATATGCAGTTGGAAAACGCCCTTTACAGGCCTAATAATACAAAGGTTGACGGCGTTGACGATGAATGGGATAAATTCGGCTCTTTTTCCGAATACGATGATTTCTGTACAGCGTGGCTTAAAGAGTGCAGGCGCATATTGAAAGAAACCGGTACAATATGGGTAATCGGCACTTATCATAATATCTTCCGTGTCGGCAATATTATGCTCAATCTGGGATACTGGATTTTAAATGATATAACATGGTACAAGACCAACCCTATGCCTAATTTCATGGGTACGCGTTTTACAAACGCTACGGAAACGCTATTATGGTGTTCAAAAAGAAAGGAATGCAAAAAATATACATTCAACCACAGAACAATGAAAAAATATAACGGCGGCAAACAGATGACGTCTGTTTGGCGGATCGGTTTATGTACCGGGGAAGAACGCTTAAAAGGTGATGACGGGAAAAAAGCGCACTCCACCCAGAAACCGCAAGAGCTTCTTAAAAGAGTGATTCTGTCTACAACGAAGCGGGGCGATGTTGTACTCGATCCGTTTTTTGGAACAGGCACGACCGGAGCTGCCGCCAAAAAGCTAAAACGCGATTTCCTTGGAATAGAAAAAGAGCCGGAATATATAAAACTTGCTGAAAACAGAATTGCTGACATTAAGGAATATTATGAAGAGGCAGACTGGGCGGAAGATGAAAATGAAAAACAAATCCGAGTTCCTTTTGAAACATTGATCAAAGAGAAAATTATCAATGTCGGCGAATCACTGTACGCAAAAAAAACATATAATGCCACGGCTTTTGTTCTTCCGGACGGAAGTTTGCAATATCATGGCACAAAAGGATCAATTCATCGAATTGGGGCGGTAATTCAGCAAACCCAGTCGTGTAACGGCTGGAAATTTTGGCATATTATAAGAAACGATAAAGCCGTTTTAATCAATGAATTAAGAAATGAATACTTAAAGGCCAGATACGGAATATAAGCTGTTTTAAAATATTTTATAACAAAAGTGTTGATAAATATACAAAACACAAATATAATTTATCTATTATGACAAATCCAAACGATAATATAGATATAGTTGTCTGGGACAACAAATATGCCACGGGGATTCCGCTGATTGACAGCCAGCATAAAGAGCTTTTTTCCCTTACAAACGAACTTTTCCACGCCTGCATGAACGAAGAGGAAATGCTTGATACAGTATTCAAGGAGACCATGGAGCGAATGGTTGATTATGTCCGTTTTCACTTCAGCGAAGAGCAGGTGGTTTTACAGCGGATAAATTATCCCGATTATCATGAACATAAAAAACAGCATGATACATTGGTACTGGAAATTCTTGAAACGGTAAAGGAATATAATTATGGGAAAAAACTTGTACCCAACCAGTTTGTCCGCATCCTAAGAGACTGGATATTAAGCCATATTGCCCATTATGACAAGCTCTTTGCGACCTATATTGCGGCCCAGAAGAAAAAAGGCCTGCTCAGCGATAAGGAAATTAACGGCAATTAGAGTTACGCAATATGTCTGATACAATTTCACAGCGCCGTTAAAAGTCCGCACGCTGCATATAGCACAGACTTAAAAATCGCTATTTTAGAATATCTTCACATATTTCACTTTCATAATTATTCTTAAAATACGCCTTTAGAAATACTTCTTCCGCTTTCATTATTGAATTTCTGATATTTATCTCTCCCTTTCCCTCAATTCTCCATTCATTTAATAATTCAAGAGGTATATCTTTGATTTTACCGTTCAAGGTTTTACCAAGTTTCTCGAAAAGAACAACAATATTATAGGTTGTGTTCCTGCACGTCATAGTTACCACATTCGCAACCCATTCAGAGTTTGTAGTCGTAACCATAATATACCTCTATACTATATATATATAAAGTAGTGATAAAATAACAAATCGGCAAGAAAAAAATTTAATTTTATATGTATTTTCCATGTTTCCATGGTAAAATGGGCGGAAATAAAAACCATGACATTATTACGGCTATCCCGAAGAGACAGTAACTGACCGTGAAAACAATCAACGGAAAATCATAGAATATAAGATGTTGAATTAAGCGGGCTACAAATGCCTCGCTGTCGGCGTTATATTGTCCCGCCGCGATACGGAGTTCGTACTCCCAATCCGTCAACGGACATGAAATTCCGAATATAGTTTCAAAAACAACGATCAGGATCATTGCCAGATGGATTGCCCTGAACCAAAAATTTCGGATAAACCGCCATCGTAAAATACCGCCAAGTACAATTATAAACAATCCGCCGACAACGAATATGACATACCCAAAGTGAATCGACACGATCAAATCGGCAATTAATGACCTGTTCATAGATAACCGCTTCCGCATATAAATTTTATCATTTTTATTTATTATAACATCAAGAACAGGAAAACACCGCAAATTTTCTGTAATCGGCGCAAACCGTTTTATTTATTGTATATACGGGGTTGCCTGACAGACAGAGGCGTGTTATTATAAAAGATAGGAAAATGAAAAAATTCCCCCTCAAAAAAGCCTTTACACTGCTTGAGTCCGGACCTGTCGTTCTGGTAACTACCGCCAATGGCGGCAAACAAAACATAATCACGTTTTCCTGGACTATGGTAATGGACTTTACCCCTCGTTTCGCCTTTGTAACAGGCCCATGGAATTTTTCATATAAAGCCCTTAAAAAAACAGGGGAATGTGTAATCGCGGTCCCCGCTGTTGATCTTGCCAAAAAAGCCGTACAAATAGGCACTTGCTCCGGCGCAAAGACAGATAAATTTGAAAAATTCAAATTGACGCCCCTTAAGGCGAAAAATGTGTCCGCGCCGCTTATTAAAGAGTGTTACGCGAATATTGAATGCCGTGTTGTTGACCATATAAAAAAGTACGACATTTTTATCCTTGACGGCCTTGCGGCGTGGACAGACGACAGCCGCGCCGAAAAACGCTGCTTTCACGCAATTGGGGACGGCAGGTTTACCGCGGACGGCAGAATAATAAATCATCGCAGCCTTATGTCGTCAAAACTGCCTAAAGGAGTATGATCCGCGCAAAACCATGCTCGAACAAATCGATCAATAAATTATATAAATGAATAACAAAGATTTAAAAAAAATGATAAAACAGCTGATAAAAAAGTATCATCCCGATTTGTCAAAAGATACAAATGAAGAAACCGACAATAATGAAATTACAAAAAAATTGACAAATATACTTAATGACCTGAAAATATATGCAAAAAACAAACAAGAAACCGCCATTGATGTTTCAAATCCGCCTGTAGACGGACTTATACAACTGGAAAATCAGGATTATCTGTATTATAAATTAGGCATAAAATACTTAAAAAACATTCACCCGAATTTTATTTATAAACGCAAAACAGATAACAGTTTTTCGCTAAAACCCTATAATGAATTAATGTCGGCATTGAATAACATAATACTGTCCATTTATCTATCCGAACACTATTTTACAAAAGTCATCCTTGAATATCCCAATTCTATCTGGCGCAACGACGCTATCGCCAAAGTAAAACTGCTGTTAAAACTTACAAAGAGCTATGAGAACATAAATCCCAACGAGAAAAAAGTAATAGACTCAACAGACTTTATAAACCAAATGGGCATAAAGCCGGCTGATAATTAGTGTCTGTCCACAAAGTCGGTTACTTTGTGGACAGACCTTGTATTTTCTCGCCTAAAGGCTACGAAAATACTATTTTTAAAGTAGTCTGTCTATAATGTGTCCACATTATAGACAGACTCTAATTAGAGTGAACTTATATCGAAATACGCCGTTACAAAAACCGCCGGAGAATTCCAGTATATCGCTATCTCGTTGGCGGAGGCAGTCGGAGTATAATCAATATAAAATTTTGCGGGCGGCGTTTGCGGCGGTATTATCGTTTTTGTTGCCATGTCGGGATTCTGTTTGTTAGGGCCGCCGGATACAAGGCCGGGAACAGGATCGTTGATCCCGTCAGCAAAAGACGGCCTGTGATGCGGAAAACGGTACGCGCGTTCCCCAAAACCTGTAACAAAACTGTAACCTGTGGCATTCATCCCAAGAAGATAATCCAGCTGATTCAAAGCGGCATTGCGGTACTTATCATCTTTTGTCAGAAGACACGCGCAGATCATGATGATGGCGTTGTTAAGAATTGGGAGTATGCTTCCCCAAACATAACCATCCGCTTTTAATGACGTACCGTAACCGCTTTTCAAAGCCAGAGCAAGAGAAGAGTCCGCTTCATTTATAAACCGTTCTTTTATTGAAGCAAAAAGATTCACCTCCAATTTATCTTTCAAAATAAAGAGACAGCAAAGAGCTCCTAATCCTGCGGTATCGCGCCAGCCGAATTTGGAAATATCTACGGTGTCAACGCGTTTTTTCAAAGCCTGCATATAGCGCTCTTCTCCGGTAACGGAATACAGTTCGGCGGACGCCCAGAACAGTTCATCTTCGCAGGATGAATCCCCATAAGCCCCTGACCTGAACTCCGGCGGATTTATAAATGGTTCAAAAACCGGATTTGCTTCCATCCAATCCCATGCTTTTTTTGCCGCCTCAAGCAGTTTATCGGCAAATGCGGCATCGAATGGTTTATAAACCCGGGAAGCCTGTGCGGCCGACGCGGCGAATCCCGCGGTTGAACAATGAGTAACCCGAAAGAGAAAAAGATCGTCATTGTCTTCTTCCGGCATAATAAATTTGGAAAAATATTTGGTAGCAGCTTTATGGTAAAGCCCTCCGTCCGTTCTTTGCATTTTAAGCATCCATTCAAGCTCATAACGGCATTCGTTTAAAATATCGGGAACGCCGTTGCCGCTTTCCGGTATATTGAGTTTATCTTTAAAAGCTTCCGGAAAAAATTCAAAGGAATAGAGCAGATGACCCAATGTTACAGCGGCAGGGGCGACATAACGTCCGTAATCTCCGGCGTCGTGCCATCCGCCCGCGCACTCGATTACCGTATTTGAATCAAGTTCTCCGCTGTCTTTGACAAGGACAGCTTTTCCCAAATGACACGCCGCGTGACGGTAAGGACCGGCGTATTTTTCCGGCAGTTCGCATCCGCAGCGCTGATAATAAAACCCTTTCAACAGAGCGTTGTTCAACTCATGGTAAGGCTTTTCTTTTATTTCGACAGTAACCTGTTCTCCGTCCGCGAAAATAAAATATCTGCCCGGCTCAGAAACGGCGGAAAAATCCAGGACACGTACAGTATCCCCCGAAGCCTCGTCATAAACCGGCTCAGAAAGAACAAAATTGATCTTCCCATCCGCCTGTTGAGTCCACGCGCCCATATCCCGTTCGTTCAGAATCATACAATTTGATCCTTTGCCTGTAATTATCGCTTTTTTCGGCAGCCTCGAATCGTATCCTATTTGATTGTAATGAATACTCATTTTTTCCTTCCTAAAATTAAGATGTTATTATTTTTAAAATCGTTAACAACATTATACAGTATTTTAACAGAATTTGCTTTACAATTGAAGCTTGTGAACAGAACCGGCGTATGCTTTCTTTCTTATGAACTTCAATTTAACCGCAGACAACGGCCTATTGATCATTCCCATTGTTGTATAATAAAATGCAGTTAATAACATGGGCATTATAGTATTATGAATTCGGACAGCATAAAATGAATATTTTAGAACTTGTAGGCAATACTCCGGTAATTGAACTAAAAAATATACTCAATGTAAACGAGGTTTCACTGTTTGCCAAAGTTGAATATTTAAATCCAAGCGGCTCTGTAAAAGACCGGGCCGCAAAAGCCATGATACTGGACGGCATTAACTCAGGACAGCTTACAAAAGAAAAAATTTTATTGGACTCAACAAGCGGCAATACGGGTATAGCGTACGCCATGTTCGGCGCGGCTCTTGGTTACCGTGTAAAATTGTTCATGCCCGCAAATGTCAGTGAGGAAAGAAAAAAAATTATACGCGCTTACGGCGCTGAAATTACAGAGACAGACCCGCTAGAAGGTTCTGACGGCGCGTACCGCATTGTAACGAAGTTAGCTGAAAAAGAACCGGAGCTGTATTTTTTCCCCAACCAGTATGATAATCTTGTAAACCCGCGTATGCACTATGAAACGACCGGACTTGAACTGTATGCGCAATGCAAACCAACGCATTTTGTCGCGGGAACCGGCACTTCGGGAACATTTATGGGCGTTTCCAGACGGCTTAAAGATTCCGATCCATCCATACAAATCATACTCATGCAGCCGGATTCGCCGTTTCACGGGCTTGAGGGAATGAAACACATGGAATCAACCATAAAGCCAAAAATATTTGACGGTAACATTGCCGATTTACACATAGAAGTTAAAACGGAAGACGCCTACAAAACAGCGCGCCGACTTGCGTTGGAAGAAGGATTGTTTGTCGGGATAAGTTCAGGGGCGAATGTGTACGCCGCGATGGAATTGGCAAAATCCCTGCCCGCAGGTTCGCGGATCGCCACAATACTGTGTGATAACGGATACCGCTATCTTTCCCAACCGTTATGGAAGGACCTTAAATAATGCTGCGCCTTTCCTCTGAATTGGAAAAAAATATTAGAGATGACGGAGAAACCGCCTATCCCAACGAATGCTGCGGCGTATTAATCGGCGAAATTGACAATGCCGGAGTTAAAACAGCCAGGCGCTCTCTAACCATTGACAACGCCAGAGAAGACGGCGAACAATACCACCGTTTTCTCATAACGCCTGAAGATATGCTTCGCGCGGAACAAACCGCGAGAACCATGAAACTTGACGTTATCGGTTTTTACCATTCACATCCGGATCACCCGTCAGCGCCGTCCGGTTATGATAAAGACCACGCTCTTCCTTTCTACTCGTATGTAATTGTATCGGTGGATAACGGCAAGTCGCAGATTCTGACAAGCTGGGAGCTTAAAGACGACAGAACTGATTTTGTACAGGAAAAAATAAACTGATTTTTATTAGCGTTATATAAAAACAACTGTAATTGAATATTTAAAAAATATCTTCTTTTAATAGTCCATATTCATAAGTATCAAGCCATATCGGGTTTTTATTTTTATCCTTTTTAAAAAATATGTTTTTCCTTAATTTACCTTCTCTTTTAAACTTTAATCTTTCCAGTAATTTCCATGACTTAATATTTTTTGGATTACAATGCGCAATAATTTTATGGATATCCGTTTCAGAAAACTGACGCTCTATAAAATATTGCATCGCTTCCGCAGCATATCCGTGTCCTTGATATTTTTTATTGAAAATATATCCTATTTCATATATCAATAATTCTTTAGGTTCTGTTTTGTTAAAATAAATATGCCCAATAACTTTATTCTCGGATTTTAATTCTACGGCAAAAAACGTCCGGTTTTTCGCTCTTTCAATACACAATTCTTTTGATTGTTCCGTTGTTATTGGTTTTCCGGGTTCATATTCATAAGTCTGTTTATCCGATAAGTATTCATAAAGATCGGTATAATCATTTATTGTAAATGGACGTATTTTCAATCTTTCTGTAATCATTATCTGTAATACTCCCGTTTATAATTATTTTTCCGGAGCTGTTTTATAAAGACCAATATATTGAACACATTTCCTCATTATATTTCATTTTTCCATTTCTTCTTATACATTTTCTTTAACTACCTTTTGTTTTCCGGTAAATTCATCAACCAACATTTTAAGGATAATAACATTTTTTAACTCATTTTCATTAAAATCATATTTTAAATATTTTCCGGTTAAATTTTTCATTAAATAATTTAAGCCCTCTGATTTTTCATCTTTTGTATCTAAAATAACAATTTTTCCAAAACCAATTATACTTTTAAATTCATAACCATAATTACAAGGTTTCTCGCCTTCAATCAATTTTGTATCACAATCAATTTCAAAACACGCGTTATTATTTTTCTTAATTATATCCATCTTTTTACCTTCAATTGCGCAATGAAAATATAACGATAATTTTCCGTCATTATAAGAAAAACCATAGTTTAACGGAACAATATACGGATAGTTATTTTCAGATAATCCAATTCTGCAAACATTGCATTTTGCGATAATTTCCAGTTTCTCATTTATACCGGTTATTTCTTTTTCTTTCCTTCTCATATTCAACTCCTTTTATAGTTTAAATTTTTCATGAAAATTATTACATTTTTAAACCCATGCCTTTATCCTTATCATCTATGAAACCTAATTGTTTATAAAGATTATATCCGTCTTCGGTTGCTTTTAAATCTATACGGTTTACCCCGATTAATTTTGCCTCTTTTATAATATTTTCAATTAATTGTTTTGCAATTCCTTTCCTTCTATATTCAGGAAATGTATAAACATTTAGCAATATTCCAATCTTGCCATCAAGGATATTCGGATTTGCGGGATAATTAAAAACGGTCAAATATGCTGTTGAAACAATATTTCCGTTATATTCGCCAACCATTCCAATAAAGTTATTCTTTCCAATATGCTCGTCAAAGTATATTTTTAAACTATTTTCAATTTGTTTTTTATTTGATTCAATTATTTCATTATTGAAACATTCCGTTAAAAATATAATTCTTAGACTGACAAATAAATCCCTGTCATTTTTATTCAATTTTCTGAATAAGATATTTTCTTCCGTAATATTTTCCATAATAAAATCCTTAAAATGTTAGATATATTGACAATAATGTTTTTATTATTTAATGTCAAGTCTCTTTAACTATTTCAATTTTGAAGTATATCATTTATTTCTTTAATATGAAATTACCAATCCATCAAAAGCCGGAATGTACCCATGCTTTTCAGCAAATACCAGAAATTCATCGTGGGGCAAATTTCCTTCATGTGAAATATGCGAAGCATATATCCTGGTATTAGGCAAAATAATTTTTCTCTTTTTCATTTCTTTTACCGTTTCAATAAACCTATTCACGGTAAGGTGATCATTTGCTTTTACATCACAGCCGTAAGTATGATCGAGTACAACTACATCAAAACATATATGTTTATCCTCAAAATAATTGAATGTTTCTTCGGTAATTCCGTTAGTATCCAATCCATAAAACAAATTGCAGGAATTATCCGAAATTGAATAAATAGACGCGCCGTCTTTATCGTCATGATTGGCGTTAAAGGCAGTAACGGAATAAGTGCCGCATAGAAATTCCTCGCAATAATTTACTTTATTGACATTAAGAATTAATTTGTCAAGCCATTCTTTTTCAAATAAATTTGCCCCATATTCCTCCCTTCCCAAATATTCGGACATATTTTGAATGCACAGCGGAGAAGCAAAAATTGACAGAGGTTTAACATTTTGTGAAGCATATTCCGCTATACGGGTAATTAAATGACATGCGCTGAAATGGTCCGAATGTGAATGTGTTTGCAGCAAATAGCGAATATTCGCCGTATCAACCCCATGAATAAATGACGATGACATAAAATCAGGGCCCATATCAATAAGCAAATCTTCATTTACAAGGATTGAAGAGCGTTTTCTGAAATCTTTTCCGCCTGTTTTTCTTGATGTACTGCACATTTTACAATTGCAAAATGGCAACGGACAGGAATGTGCGGAACCTGTTCCCAAAAATTTAATTTTCAAATATAGTTCTCCTCTTTTTTATACATTTTTTTAAGTAAATTATACACTACATCCGCCGTTTATTCCCAAAAACTGTCCTGTTACGCTATTTGAGTTTTCCGATAAAAAGAATAATATCCCGTCAACTATTTCATCACGATTAATTCTTCTTCCAACCTGTATTTGGGAAATCGATATCCTGTCTTCTTCTTTTTAGAACATTTGCCTGTTCATCATTATTTCTGTATATTGTGAATATTTTAACGCCATTTTCAGAGAGTCTTTCCGCTAGCCTGAGTCCAATCCCATGAATCGCCCCTGTGATTATTGCTGTTTTACCGTTCCAATAATTATTCATTATTAACTCCTAATAACTTATAACCTAAAATTACTTATAATAATGAACATTTCTTATCATTTTTCGTATCCGTCAAATTAAACAATGAAAATGTTCCAAAGGAGCAGCTTTTCACAGTCATTGGATGAAGAAGCAAAAGGCGCCTTTTCAAAAACAGCCATCAAATAATTGAAATGAATAAGGCCGTTTTGTTTGGCTTGTTTGCCTTTACGTAACATGAGTTTTTTTCTCAGAATTCATCTTTGGTAATAAAGTATTCGTAACCATGTCCTTCTTGGTATCTGACAGATTCATATACCAGATATCCATATTCATTTAACTTCATTATTATTATTCTGACAATTTGTTGTTGACGAGACTGATAATAACAGTAAGACAATTATTACCTTTATTAAAAAATAATTCCAATTATGGTATTTGTTCATGATCGTTCTCTATTACTTTACAATATATGTTTCTATCCGAAGTTCATCTTTATCTCATAATTTACATAATAAAGGGCTGTCTAAAAAAACGGTTAAACAGCCCTGATTTAATTGGCGTACAGCGGCGGCGATTATGATAAAACCGTTAACTGTAAAATGATGAACATTCCGGCACCGCCGCTGAGTAACCGATGGCAAGTTATTTACCATCTGCCCCTGCACCCGTAACCGCCGTATCCGTTTCCGCCGGAATTAAAAGAACCATAACCGCCGCAATACCCGTAACCGCCCCAGCCTTGACCTTGGTTATTATTTGCTAAAAAATCATAGGATTTGCCGTTTATGGTTACTTTTGAAGGTTCAAGATAATTTCCCGAAGCGTAGCCTTCAATGGATATACCGACACCTTCTTTTAAACCGTCAATGAAACCGATATACCGTGTGAGGGTGGGAACAAAGTAAACGGTATTTCCGCTTGCCAGCGCGATTTGACCGTTTTGCAGTTGAAGTGTTCCGTTTAATGTAACTCGCTGTGAAACGCCTCCCCAATTCTGGGCAAAAACAGCGCCTGTTGCCATAAAAGCAATAATAAATAAGAAACTGATCTTTTTCATAAGACCTCCGTTATAATATTACAGTGGAAATATTCCGCTGTATATATAGAATACAAACGGGATGCCTAAAAACGGGGGGTGCGGGCATTTTTTACCAGCACCAATAATTTCTCATGCCTTGTCTTTGTCCTTGGTGCATTTGCTGCCGGCTGTCATGCGGCATCATGGGAACAATTACAGGGCTTTGGACGGCAGCCGTCATTACCTCCCGGTAGAGTTCGTGTGTATACAATTCAAATGATATCGGCATTTCTTTTTGCGCGGCAGACATCAGCGGAACGGACAGGAGCGACAGGTTTTGCTCTAATTCCTTAGCGCCGGCAAGATTGTCTTGAGCAATACGGACTAGCGCCGTATTCTGCGCAGAAAATAAAGGCGAGCGGGCATAAGACAGCATTATCTTTTCGTAGGCGTAATCTATTTTGGTATTGTTCAATGAAAGCGCCGCTATCGGTTCAACCGCCTGTTGGCTCAGAGGGCGCATTGCAAGCACGCGCCGGAAACGGTTGTAGGCAAGTTCCACGGCGGCGTTGCCGTAGTTTATTTGGACATAGCCGAAAGGGTCTAAATATACTGAACGCAGAACCAGAACTGTGCACAGTACGGCTGTAAATAATAAAATGCTGAATAATGTAATCAATTTTCTGTTATAAGAAATAGTAATAACCATTCCTTCTTCGCAGTTCGGAGGAGTGGGTATTTCATCAATTTTACCGTTGTTATAAAGGACAACGCTTGTACTTTCTCCTCGCTGCATGATCATGCCTTTCATAATGTTCCCTCCTTGTCAAAAAATTTCGGCAGGAATGAACGGATATAAGGATAATCTCCTTCAATGATAAGAACAAGAGCCGAAATATAACGGCGGTATTTTTCAAGCGTTTTTTCCGAATGACCGGAAAGCGCGGACAGTCTTTGAATCGGTAATTTATTTGTTCTTTGCATTTCATCAAGAAGCGGTTTTTCCGCCAGTAACACGCGTACAATTTGATGGCACGTATTCCGTGAACGGCTTTGTTTGGGGCAGTTTTTTACCAAATCCCGCCATGTAAAACCCCAATGGACAAACGCGCCGTTTAATTCCTTTATTTCCATCTGCGCTTCTTTCCGGGCGATAAGTTCCGTATACTGACGCTCGGCGGTTTCATATTCCCATTGTATATCTTTTTTGTCATTTTGCGGAGTTTGTGAAATGGAAAAAAGAGGTTTTTGGACTGCGGCTTCTTTTTTTGCGGCATTGATAAGCCGGTTGCGTATGACTATTTGAGCGTAGGGTATGAACGCCCCTTTTTCTTCATTGTATGTTTTTACGCTTTGGATAAAGCCCAGCATAGCCTCGGTAAGATAATCCTGCCGCACCTGCCCCCGCAAGACAGCGTCAGAAACGCATTTTTTTATGAACGGAGTATATGTTTGGAGCAGAGCATTCAAGGCGTGTTTATTTTGCATTGCGGATTGCACCTGCTGCGCCAATTCGCCTCGCACTGTTAATTGCTCTTCTGCAACCTGATCAGCAGCCAATTTTTCAAACCTTCATTAATTATGACATATAACGACTTAATATATTGTAACAATCAGCGCATGTATGGCAAGCACTGTGCCTGATTTATGCTTCGTTTTCGGTCAGAAGGATGGCGAGTGTTACAGTTTTAACTGTGATGACTATTCCCGCTGTGATGACCGTACCCGTCATGACCGCAGGAACTGTTATGTCCCGAATAATATGTGCCGTTATGCGTATGCAAAGCCGTTATTTCACAAGTTGGCAAAACGCAAATGTCATCCGCTGCAAGCCCATGATGTCCGTGCCCATCGTTATTGTAATGACCGGAATAATATACGTCATTATGTTGATGTACTTCTTCCAAGATACAACCGGAAACATTGTCTATTGCCGCATTAAGAATATTCCTGGCTGTTAGTTCTTTTCCGTCGTTATTCAAGCCGTTTTTATCGTGGCTTAGCCCGTTTTCACAGCCGGAAATGATCAACAAAACTACAGCCAAGAGAGAAAACAATAATATCTTTTTCATCGCGCCTTCCTTAAAATAATACAGGAAAAATATCCCGTTGTATATATTAGTATACAAACGGAATATCCAAAAACGGGGGGTACGGGTAATATTTCCGGCAAAATGCTGAAAATTTTGCTTTTTACCGCTTGACAAGTCTGTGCGGCGGGTATATATTTATAATTGAATGATTGCTCAATTGTTGGAGTGAGGGAAATGAAAAAGAATACGCCTGTATGCGATTGCGAGGTTATCCACGCGGAAGTGGTCAAGCGGATTCGCAAGGCTATGCCGAAAGAGGAGGATTTTTACGATCTTGCGGACCTTTACAAGATGTTTGCGGACAGTACAAGAGTCCGCATTCTTTGGGCGCTTTTTCGTGAGGAAATGTGCGTTTGCGACATTGCCGTATTGCTTGGCATGACAAAATCGGCGATTTCCCACCAGCTAAAATCGCTGCGCCTTTCCAATCTGGTGAAATATGACAAGCGGGGCAAGGAAGTCTACTATTCTTTGGCTGACAATCACGTGAAAGACATTTTTGAAAAGGGGTTTGAGCATATTCATGAGTAGTTTTTTACAGGAATTTTTTTATTCACATAGTTGAATAATTGAACAATTATATGATAAGGAGCGTCGTTATGACAAAAAATTATATATTAAAAGGGCTTTGCTGCCCTAATTGCGCCGCGCGGATTGAACGTACTGTCAGTGTTATGGAAGGAATTCAGGCGGTAACGGTAAGCGCGGTAACTACTGTATTGAACGTGGAATTCTGTTCTGATCTGGCAGGCCGGATAACGCAGCTTATTAAGCAGGCAGTCTACAAAAACGAACCTGAAATTGTTGTCATGGACAACGACAGGAAGGAAGAAGCGGCTTCTGAAGAAGGGGCGTCAAATGAAACTGAAGCGAAATCGGAAATAATAAGGCTCATTATCGGAGCTGTTATTTTCGCCGCCGGTATGGCGGCCGATACATTTTTTACGGCGAAATTGCACGGTTATATCCGACTGTCAATTTTTATTACAGCGTACCTGATACTTGGCGGAAATGTCGTTCTTAGAGCGTTAAAAAACATTGCGCGCGGGCAGGTTTTTGATGAAAACTTTCTGATGAGCGTCGCCACCATCGGCGCGTTTGCAATCGGCGAATATCCGGAAGCGGCCGGGGTTATGCTTTTTTATCAGATTGGGGAAATGTTTCAGGAATTGGCGGTTAAACGGTCGAAAAAATCCATTACAAGTTTGATGGACATTCGCCCCGATTATGCCAACCTCATGAAAGACAGCGGTATCGAAAAAGTTTCGCCTGACACGGTAAAAGTCGGCGATATTATTATTGTCAAACCCGGAGAAAAAATTCCCCTGGACGGCATTGTCATTGAAGGTATTTCAATGCTTGACACTTCGGCATTGACCGGGGAATCCGTTCCGCGTAAAGCGGAAACGGGAGACGCGGTATTGTCGGGCAGCGTTAATCAAAACGGTATGCTGACAATAGAAGTTACCAGAATTTTCGGCGAATCAACCGTTTCAAAAATTATTGATCTTGTTGAAAACGCTTCAGGCAAAAAAGCTAAAACCGAAAACTTTATCACCAGGTTTGCGCGGTACTATACGCCGGTTGTTGTTATCTTTGCGGTGTTGATCGCCATACTGCCGCCTCTTGTTTTTGTAACGCCTGCAGGCGGCGCGTGGAGGGACTGGATAAACCGCGCTCTTGTTTTTCTTGTTATTTCATGCCCATGCGCTCTTGTCTTGTCAATCCCGATGAGCTTTTTCGCCGGTATTGGCAGGGCGGCAAAAAAAGGCATTTTGGTAAAGGGCGGTAATTTCCTTGAGGCTTTTAACAGCCTTGAAACTGTAGTGTTTGATAAAACCGGAACATTGACAAAAGGCGTTTTTAAAGTTACCGCAGTAGAGCCCGCCGCCGGTTTCAGCGGGGATTCTTTACTGGAATTGGCGGCTCACGCCGAAACCTTTTCCAATCACCCTATCGCGCTGTCAGTTATGAAGGAATATTCAAACCGTATGTTAGGCAAGGCGGTAGAACGGGACAAGCTTTCTGATTATACGGAAATCGCGGGAAACGGCGTAAGCGTTAATCTGAGCGGAAGAACTATTCTTGCGGGAAATCAAAAGCTCATGGAAAACGCGGATATTGATTTTCAGGAATCGCAAAGCGCGGGAACCAAAGTTTATGTTGCGTCTAACGGAATATTTGCGGGCTGTGTTGTTATTTCCGATGAAATTAAGCCGGACAGCTTCGTCGCCGTATCCGCGCTGAAAGCAAAGGGCGTGCGGAAAACGGTAATGCTTACAGGGGATAATCCGCACATTGCCGGCGCTGTCGCCGCCGAATTGAAACTGGATAAAGTGTACGGCGGTTTGCTGCCCCATGAAAAAGTTGAAAAAGTGGAAATTCTTAACGGCAAAAAAAGCGCAAAAGGCAAACTTGCTTTCGTGGGAGACGGTATAAATGACGCGCCTGTTCTGGCGATGGCGGACATAGGCGTAGCAATGGGCGGACTCGGTTCCGACGCCGCTATCGAAGCCGCCGATGTCGTGTTAATGACCGATGAGCCTTCAAAACTCTGTGAAGCCGTTGACATAGCTCGTTTTACAAAAAAAATCGTCTGGCAAAACATTGTTTTTGCGTTAGGTGTAAAAGGCGTTTTTCTCGCGCTCGGCGCTTTCGGCATTGCCACAATGTGGGAAGCTGTATTTGCCGATGTAGGGGTGTCGCTTCTTGCGGTGTTAAACGCTATGAGAATAATGAGGGCAAAATGACCTTTTGGGATTTCTGCGCTCCGTTTTACGATTTTGCCGAACAAAGAAACGCAAAAGCATATAACGCCATGGTAAAAACGGTGCGGGAGGTAGTCCCTGACGGCGCGTCCGTATTGGAAATTGCCGCCGGAACGGGATCAATTTCTTTGGGAATAGCGGACAAAGTAAGAAACGTTCTTTGTACTGATAAATCCATAAAAATGCTGACTGTCGCCAGAAAAAAGGCGGAGAAACGCAATGTGAAAAACATTAATTTCGGTAATGCCGATATTTTTAATATAGACAAGCCTGACGGCGCGTTTAATGTTGTAATCGCCGGTAATGTAATTCATTTAATTGATGCGCCTGAAAAGGCGGCAGCAGAATTGAGACGGACAGCAAGCGGTATGGTAATTCTACCGATGAGTTTTATAAAAGGTTTGAAAGGTCTTGCTAAGTTAATGGTGAACATATACCGGTTGTTCGGATTCGCGCCTAAAAGGGAACTGGCATTATCTGAATACGCTTCATTCTTGAGCGGTATAGGTTTTGAAAACTGCGAAATTATTCCGCTTGAAGGCGTAATTCCTATAGCTGTGGCAGTGTGGCGAAAGAATTGGTAAAGGAAAAAAAACGGATAGTTATTTTTATGGGAATAAACGCAAAGCAGTTTAATCAATTACAACGGCAAACTATCAAATTGACAAGTATTGAAAATGTATGTATATTGTATGCAGAGGAGAAAATATGCCGCTATTACAAGTAAGGGACTTTCCCGCAGACATATATGAAGAAATATCCTTTGAAGCCAAACGAGAAAACAGGACTATAGCTCAGCAAACCATCGTTTTAATCAAAAAAGGTTTAGGGGAAGAGATTTCTCTTAAAGAACAGAGACAACGTTTGCTTGAAGAAATAATGAAAAGAGATGTCCCCGAAGCCGCAAAAGCGATTGATCCTGTAAAGCTAATTCGTGAGGACAGGGACAGATGATTGCCATTATTGATGTTTCAGGCGCAATGGAGATTCTATTGCACAAAGAAAAAGCAAATAAATTTTTAAAAACATTGCAGAACGCTGTTTTAGTAATTACACCTGATTTATATGTTTCTGAATTGGCAAATACACTTTGGAAATATAATAAAGCGAAAACCTTGTCCAAAGATGAATGTTCGTTATATATACGGCAGGGACTTGGAATGATAAATAGTTTTATCAACGCCAGAGAAATATGGGAAGAAGCTTTTTCCGAAGCGATTAACAACAACCATTCTGTTTACGATATGTTTTACATGATTGCCGCAAGAAGACACGCGGGAATGTTGATTACCAATGACTCAACACTGGCGGCGATTTGTAAGAAGAACCATGTTCAGGTTTGTTGTTGAGGGGGAGAGGAGGTAATTGAATTAAGCGGAGCAAGTGGGGTATGATTGAAATGTTGGGAGATTTAAGGTATCAAAAGAAATGGGAAAATACAGCAAATTATTTACTAATATTCTCTCCGGCAAAAATGACCAATCAATAAGATTTACAGAACTTACTCATTTGTTGTCAGCAATGAGTTTTAATGAACGAATCAAAGGAAGTCATCATATTTTTTACAGGCAAGATATTGATGAAATACTTAATTTACAACCTAATGGGTCTCAAGCAAAGACATATCAGGTTAGACAGGTAAGAAATTTATTATTAAAATATAGGCTGGAGGAACCAAATGAATAACTATGAAATTATTGTTTATTGGAGCATAGAAGATAATGCATTTATTGCAGAAGTACCTGAATTAGTAGGTTGTATGGCTGATGGACAAACATATACCGAAGCTATACAAAATGCAGAAATAGCAATGGGTGAATGGATAGAAACAGCACAGCTTATGAATCGTAATATTCCTGTGGCGAGAGGGAAATTGGTTTATGCGTAGGTTTGGGTATTAGGGGAAGAAGGTACGCAAAGATAACTTGAAAAAATATATAAAATTACTACCTTAAAACTACAAATTTTCTTTACTTTACACAAGACCTTATAAAGGTATATAATACCTTATGCAACGAATAAATGCATTTATTGCCGAAAAAACAAATGGTGATAGTTTTAAAACCAATAAATATTCTTTGGATCATAATTCTAAGTCAATAATAGATTATGAAGAAGCATATAAAACAACTCCAACAGGACATGGTGAAACAACACGATCTACAGATCCGATTGATTTATCAGATAAAGCCAAACGTCTGCAAAATGGACCTCCTATGTTTAACTATTTCTTAGATGGTTCAAGGAGGACATATCGTGTTGATGACATAATATATGGACAAAAGGTTTTCCCTGTCATTGCAGGACAAATAGGTGTCTGGACGTTTAATTGAATTTGAAAAATTAAATGAAGGGGAAATAAAGAAATTACTGGTAAGTCTTTTTTCCAATGACGAACTCTTTGTAAAACCTGTAACGGAGATTAAAAGCGCAAATATAAAAAGTAACGGCGATACTGCTATTGTTGAAAATGGCGGGTACAAAGCGATTAAGTCTGATATTGGCATTATAACTTACGGCGAATTTTTGAAACGATTAAATAAACATACATCATTGCCGTTGGTTATATTACACAAAGCTCTTTCACAGGCGCGTAACGGAAAAACTACTCCTGTTGAATCAATCAATACCGATACTCTCCAAAAAATTATTGAAACGTTTGAAACAAAATTTGCGGAAACCTATAATCAAAAATTCACATACCAGTCACTTGAATACATTGCACAAACAAGCCTATTCATAAATGGTGATTTTGTTTCGGAAGTAACCCAAAGTTATCTTGGAAATAATGTTGTAAAAGAGGAAATGGATTATACTCGTTATTTATATGACAAGGCATTATATGACAGTGAGATTGAGCATAAAGTTTTAACTGCTAAACTGCCAAAACAAGTTAATGTTTACGGAAAATTACCTAAAAAAAGTATAAG
>Ga0268262_10000818_pt1 | contig 40480 bp, 35 predicted proteins | sample TergutNc150P3_FD_190354 | JGI IMG/M metagenome (GOLD analysis project Ga0268262, IMG submission 190354) | Nasutitermes corniger P3 segment gut microbial community from laboratory colony in Florida, USA - Nc150 P3 (SPAdes) (version 2) | ecosystem: Host-associated > Arthropoda: Insects >...
AGCCCCTTTCCCCTGAATTCAGGTTTAACATAAAGGTCTTCAATATAAATACCGGGTTTTCCAAGAAAGGTAGAAAAATTATTAAAAAATAGCGCATAACCTGCGGGTATATTGTCATACTCGGCTATTATAGCCTCAATTATTTTTTCCCTGAAAATATACTTTTGTAAATTAATTTCATCAACTTCCAGCAAGTTTGACAAATGTTCATATTCAGCCAATTCACGAATAAAATTTATAATGAGTGTTGTATCCTTTTTTTGAGCAGAACGTAATATGATATGCTCATCAATCTTTATTTTTTTCATGTTTTCCCTTTTTTATAATGTCTCAGCGTCTTTTCTCAGGTATTTTTCAGCGTCAACTTTTTTAAAACCATATTTTTCATATAATTTTTGGGCGTCCCGTGTCGCCAAAATCCCGAATATTCCGTCCAGCTCTTTCATATTTGTAATTACTTCAATTAATTTTTTCCCCAAACCGTTTTTTCGATGGTTTTCATCAATAATCACATCGCAAAGCCAGTACATCGTAGCATAATCAGTTACAATTCTTGCGAAGCCAACCATTTCTTCTTTTAGGTATATTCCGATACATATGGAATTTTCTATTGATTTGACTGTTTTTTTCCTCGTGCGATTATTCGCCCAATAACTTTTTCCCAATAATTCACATACCTTGTCTGTTGAAACGAGGCTTTTATTATCGCTGAATCTGTATTCACCGAAATTTATATCCATAGATTTATCTCCTTAATTTATAATTTATACATAATAACATATTCAGGAACAAGAGGGCGAAACAGAAATAAAGTTTTTATTGCTTTCCTTGTCGGAAGGATGAAAGGACGGATGTAACTTGACGAAGTACGCCGATTTGCGGAGTTTGCCCGGCGTAATTCCAAATTCGCGTTTAAAAGCCCTTATATAGGACTGTTCATATTCAAAGCCATAACCAAGCGCGATGTCCAGAATTTTTAAATCGGTATTAAGCAAATCATCAATGCTTTCCGCTAATTTATAGGTGCGAATGTACAGGCCAAGCGGCTGATTAAACGTCAATCTGAATAGTCTTTGTAAATGACTCTCTGACAGAGCGTGTTTTTTGGCGATAATATCCGAATTGATACCGTTCCTGATACCTTTTTCTATATCAATTAAAACATTTTTGAGTAAATCATTTGTCCTTATCATACTGTACTCCGAAAACTATTGAAAATGTAGCGGAGACAGCGTATGAAGATATATCACCCTTTGGGGTGATTTTGGGGTGATTTATGGGTGATTGGAAGTAAAGCCGCGAAAAAGAGACGAAAGGGCGGCAATATTTGAGACGCCGGTAGTCTGGTATATATGCTTTAAATGAGTTTTTACCGTGTTGAGAGAAATATTAAGGGCATTTGAAAGTTCTTTATAGGTAACATTGCCGGCAAGTACCGCTTCGACAACTTCCATCTCGCGTCTGCTCAAACGCTGAATGAAGGGGGTGTAATCAGATTTTATGCCGGAGGATAAATTATCCGCGGTCAGCCGCGTATACAGATAAAATAAAAATATCAGTATTCCGATAAGAAGCGTTCCCATAAAGAAAGAGGATAAAAAAGATATGGACAATACCGTCGCGAAATCTTCCCACCAAAAAAGAACAATTAATGTGAAGAAAATAAACAGCAAATTAAAAGCCACATAAAGATTTAGGGGCGGTTTTGACTTTGTGTTACGCAGCCAGCGCGCGGCCAAAAGGCAGCAAATGGTTATGATGATATTAATAAAAAAAATTGAGCCATAATATAATTGCGGGAATTTTGAGGACTCTTCCAGGAAATTCAATAAATCAGTTATGGGATAAATTACAATAGCCGAAAAAAAAACAACGGGAAACTGCGCTAAATTAATTATGCTGAAAATAAAAGAAGCGGCTATAAGCGTCCTGAAACGGTTATTACCCAGCAAAACATAGGAAAGAAGACAAAGCGCAATAAAAATAACGGTAGTATCAATGAATGAAGGAGCGTTAACTTTCCCGTAAAAATAAAAGTAATTAAATAACAGATAAGACGGAAAGCCCAGAATAACTACCGCAAAAAGGGCAATAGACCGCCAACGGGAAGGCGGTTTATTCATTTTATAAAAAAGGGGGTAAAATCCTATAACGCAGATTAACCCCAGAAAAAAATCAATAATTTCATATCTCCCTTTATACAGCGCTTAAACAGGAATAATGATTTTCAATAATATGGTATTTATAATTCTCAGGAAATGTCAAGAGCGTGTGAAGTACGGGCTCCAAAATTATTGTTTTATATATTTATTCTGTTCATTATTCCATATATAATTATTCCACGCATATTCCATTAGTTCGTCGTTTAAAACCTCAAGTATTTTAAACCCGTTTCCGGTATATTCTACCGAGGGGAACGGGTTTCCCCTGTTGATTAATACGGGCACCAGGCATAATTCTTTCAATGTTTTATCCATAACGCTATATTCATAAATACAAAATACATCGCCGATATTGGTATAATATGTATACAATAAGATTTCATTAACTCCGTTATTATTAAAATCACCTATGGAAACAGCGCCATATTCCGATATTATCCCGCGTATTTTTTCCATTAATAACCTATAATTTTCAAAAGAAACAAATTGTCCGCAATAATAATCATTTGCTATTTTTTGTTCGTCATTAAAAGCGTATAAATAATAAATATAACCCTTTTGATTAAGCCATATTACCAGAAATGTTAATGAATTCGGAATCACATTGTTTACTTCCGTAATTGAGGATATATTCATGAAATCTGTTATTTCCATTGAGATATTATTGAAGCCATAATAATTGTCCTGATATTTAATAATTTCATTTTTATAATATTCCATGGAATGTATCATTTCAACTTTATTGAAATCTTGCTGAAAAAACGCCTGATAATAATTATTTTCAGCAGGATTTTCCGGGTTTATGTTTTTTCCGGTATTTTTATTGCCGCATGAAAATAAAACAATAATCAGCGATGTTAAATTAAAAATCCTTATCATGTTCATTTTTTTTATGCAATTTGTGAAAATTATTCAGTTTTGAAGGGCAGCCTTTCTTACGAACAACCCGTGGTGCTGCCGCAGGTATTGCATTTCATACAGGTTCCGCTTCGTACCAGGGTGAAGGAGCCGCAGGTGGGGCAGGGGTCGCCCTCATAGCCTTTGATGCGGGCCTGGGCAATTTTAACTACCTCGCTTTGTTCGGGTTTGGGCTGGTCAAGCACCTGAATCATCGGCAAGGCTGACGGCATGGCCTGTACAGAAACTGTCCCATCGGTGTTGTGAGCGGATGTTCCTCCCGCCAGCGCTTTAACGGTTCCCTTGCCGCTGTCGCTCTGGGGCGGCTGTCCCGAAGACCCCAGCCCTGAAAGGCCGGTTGATTTCTGCCCGCCCGGCGCGGCGCCGCCTGACGCGGCGTTAGCTGAAGAGGATGAGGAGCTGGGCTTGAAGCCGGCGCTGTGTTTTCCGTCAAAACGTTGTTTTGCCTCGCCGCCGTCTATTTCACCTTTGGTGCCGGTGGTGATAAGGTCTTCCGGTTTTACCTGGCCCAAATCGCTGCGTTTAAGATAGCTTATCGCCAGATCGCGGAAAATATAGTCAATGACGCTGGTCGCCATTTTCACATAATCGTGGCCCTGAACCATACCGTTCGGCTCAAAGCGGCTGAAGGTAAACGCGTCAACATATTCCTCCAGGGGAACGCCGTATTGCAGGCCCAATGAGACGGTAATGGCAAAACTGTTGAGGAGGCTGCGGAAAGCGGCGCCTTCCTTGTGCATGTCAAGAAAAATTTCGCCAAGGTTGCCGTCTTCGTATTCGCCGGTGCGGATGAAAATTGAGTGGCCGCCGATTTTTGCTTTTTGGGTATAACCCATTCTGCGGTTGGGCAGGGGTTTGCGGATTCCCCGGACGGCGGGTTTGCGGGGATCGACCGTCAGGGACTGCAGATCAAGGCCCTTCTCAACTTTAAGTATGGTGTCGGCAAGGGGGTCGGTTCCCGGCGCAAGCGATGAAAGCGGCTGGGAAAGTTTTGATCCGTCACGGTACAGGGCTACCGCTTTCAGGGCATTTTTCCATGAAAGCATATACGCGCCTTTGACATCCTCGTAATTCGCCCCATTGGGCATATTGATCGTTTTGGAAATCGCCCCGGAAATAAAGGGCTGTACCGCCGCCATCATGCCGATATGGGCAGTCCATGAAATGGAACGCTTGCCATTTTTGCCGGACGGCGTAGCGGTGTCAAAAACCGCGTAATGTTCCGTGTTCAGGCCCGGCGCGCCTTCAAGACCCATCGTTCCGCAGGCGTAGAGTTCCGCCTCCGCGATGTCTTCGGAACTGAAATCAAGATGCCTGAGCAGACTGAATCCCTGCAATGACCAGGTTGATTCGGGAATATGGAGAATTTTTTCAACAAAATCCTTGCCCAGTATCCAGGGATTGAAAACCCCTTCCAGCCCCAGGGCTGTTTTAACCGCTTCCTCGGCGGCGGCTATCGCCTCCGGGGTAAAGCCTCTTGCTTTAAGAGTATCGGGATTAATTGCCGGCGCGCCGTTCAGCGTTTTACGGCCGGTGGCGTAGGCTACAATTTCCTCGATTGCCTGCGGCGTATAGCCGAGGGCTTCCAGCGCGGGAGGCACCGACTGATTGATAATTTTGAAGTAACCGCCGCCGGCGAGTTTTTTGAATTTAACCAGGGCAAAATCCGGCTCAACGCCGGTGGTATCGCAGTCCATCAAAAGCCCGATGGTGCCGGTGGGGGCAATGGCGCTGACCTGGGCGTTGCGGTAACCGTGGGCCTTGCCAAGTTCAAGGGCGCGGTCCCATGAAGCCTTTGCCGCGTCCAGAAGATACGGAGGGCAGTAGGCGGGGTCTATCCCGCAGGGGATAGTGTGCAGCCCTTCGTACTGGTTTTCACCCTCGTTGTACGCCGCCCGACGGTGATTGCGTATAACACGCAGCATATTGTCCGCGTTTTCCTGGTAACGGATAAAAGGCCCCATCGCGGCGGCCATGCGGGCGGACTGGGCGTAAGCCTCGCCGGAAAGCAGGGCCGAAAGCGCCGCCGCCACCGCCCGGCCTTCGCCGGAGTCGTAGGCCAGACCCATGAGCATCAGCAGGGTTCCCAAATTGGCATAGCCCAGGCCCAAAGTGCGGTACTGGTAGGAAAGTTCCGCAATGCGGGGCGCGGGGAATTGCGCCATCACCACTGAAATTTCAAGAATCGTCGTCCAGATTCCAATGGCGTGGAGGTAGCCCTCAACGTCAAATGTTTTTGATTTTTTGTCATACAGCGCCGCCAGATTTATTGAGGCGAGGTTGCAGGCGGTGTCATCCAGAAACATATATTCGGAACAGGGGTTGGACGCGCGGATTTCTCCGCCCGCCGGACAGGTATGCCAGTCGTTAATGGTGGTGTGGTATTGCAGGCCCGGATCGGCGCACTGCCAGCTGCTGCGGGCAATTTCAGTCCACAGTTTGCGGGCTTTAACCGTTTTGACCGCTTTACCGCTGGTGCGGTTGGTCAGGTTCCAGTCCGCGTCGTTCAGCACCGCCCGCATAAAGTCATCGCTGACCCGCAGGCTGTTGTTGGAACTTTGGCCGGAAACGGTATTGTACGCCTCATCATCCCAGGCGGTGGAAAAGACCTGCGCGCTTATATCATCATCCCCCTGCTCAATTCGCCTGAGATGCTGGTACAGGTAAGACGCGGGGATTTTATCGCCTAACGCGGCGCGGAGAACCGCGGCCAGCTCATGGTTCTTTTCAACGTTAAATTTGTCGCCTTCCGGCCCCCGGAAACCGGCCAGCGCCTTTTTGATTCCCTCAAGGTGTTTTCTGAGAATCGACGAACCGGTTACCATAGAGGCGACTTTATGCTCCTCGCCGGCTTTCCAGGAAATATATTTTTCCACGTCGGGGTGATCCACGTCCAGCGTGACCATTTTGGCGGCGCGGCGGGTAGTGCCGCCGGATTTTATCGCCGAGGCGGAACGGTCCCCGATTTTCAGAAATGAAATGAGGCCGGAAGAAACGCCGCCGCCGGAGAGCGGCTCGTTAATGCTGCGGATACTGGAAAAATTGGAACCCGTACCGGAACCGTATTTGAAGAGCCGCGCCTCCCGCGTCACCAAATCCATGATGCCGCCCTCGTTCACCAGATTGTCTTCTATAGAAAGAATGAAACAAGCGTGAGGCTGGGGCCGCTTGTAGGCGCTGTCTGATTTTACCAACTGTTTCTTTTCAGGGTCAAAATAGTAATGCCCCTGGGCCGGGCCGTCGATGCCGTACACCGCGTACAGACCCGTGTTGAACCACTGGGGGCTGTTGGGCGCGGCAAGCTGGTGGGCAAGCATATAGCAAGTCTCATCATAGAAAGCCTTCGCGTCTTCCTCGCTGTCAAAGTAGCCGCTTTGCCGTCCCCAGTCCATCCAGGTAAAGGCCAGCCGGTGAAATACCTGCCGGGCGTCATGCTCCGCGCCGTCTTCGGGCAAAATGCCGAGATCTTCCCCGCCTGTCGAAGGCGCTGCCGAAGCCTCGGCCAAGGCCCATTTTTTCCATTCATACATTTTGTCCGCCGGGACTCCGGCTTTGCGGAAATACTTCTGGGCAATAATATCCGTGGCAATTTGGCTCCAAAAAGAGGGCACAATAACGGTATTTTCCGAAAAAATGGCTTTTCCATCGGGGTTGCGGATCTCGCTTTTCCGTTTTTCCCATACTATATTGCTATACGGCCCGGTCTTCCGGTCCGTAAAAAACCGATTAATTTTCATTGTCTGTCTCCCACCCCCATATCTAGTGTCGGTCTAAAGAATATACACCATATAGAGGGGGAAGGCAAGAGTTATCGAGCAACAGTATTTATTTTCTACCAAATTACCAAAAAAGACAAAAATCCGCTGAGGGTGTCAGTCACCTGTAAAATATACACGAAATATGGAAATATACAAAAAAGTGACAGTCACTTTTGGGGAAAAAAAGCCGCCATATTTGTACCAAGTTTAGAGAAAAATTAACATACCCCGCCACAGAGCAACGGGGTATGATGTACCCTTCGCATACAATCAAAAAATGGGAATTTATCTTGATATACACTATAATTTGTTATGTAAATAATGATACAATACAGACAATATGAAAGATATGGAAAATTTGGAAAATAAGGTGCCGGAGGTTGACCAATGACCAATTTAGATATTGCCGATATGACAGAAGACGAATTTTTTGAAATTTATACGAAAACGGCAAAACAAGGTAAAAATCCTATAAATTCCTCCAGTTTATCTTTTGAAAGCCAACTAGATAGATTCAGGGCTAACTCTTTTAGCGAAGAAGAAACGAAAGCTCTCCATGAGGACGCACTTTCGGTATGAGCCAAAATGAAAAACTTGACGCTTTTCTTGCTGGTTTAGAAGAAATAATCGTTAGGAAATATAGAAAATGTATAACCGATTCAAAAACAATGCTATGTGAGGCTTCCCAAAATCATGAAGTTGGCTCTATAGGAAAACCTGTTTTTCATGTAAATTTCTATAACCTGAAAGAAGCGTGTGAAGAAATAACAAAAGATATTCGTTTTATATTGGAACGCCGTGGTTCTCTTATTGGCCGTCCCAGCCCCGGAAAGATAGCTGGCGTTATTGTTTACAGGCTTTCCCGTATTCAAATAATAAACCTTTTTGAAGGGTGTGCTTCATGCCAATATCAATGTGCGAGCAAAATTAGCTATGAATTTGCGGTAAAGTGTGCATGGAATTATATAGATATATCATACTTAAAAGTGCCGCAAGATTTACGCAGGGAATTACTATATTCATTGTCTAACCGTCATGTAAATCAGGAAACACTCGGCTTGGTTTTTGATACTATTCATACCGCTTATGTAAATAAGCCTGAAGGCTCACCATGAAGAAAATATTGTTTTCTTAAATAGCAATAGTCGCCGCCGTTGCTTGCGGGCTTCTCAGTATTGTGGCAAGCATATACAAGCCTTTTTCCGTAAAAGCCTTTGGCGTACCCGGATAATTTCTTATATTTTTGAACTTATCAATATTTTTGATAAGTTCATTCTTGTCAGCTTCGATAATATAGCCCGCAGGGAATTTATCAGGATTATTCTTAATGGCTTGATTTACTTCCCTCGTTTCCACGCCGTAAATTTTTGCCACATCGCTGTCAATTAAAACACTCTGCCCTTTGATTGAAATAATAGCTTTTTCTATGCCGGAAAAATCTATCGCCCCTGTCTGTTTTTTCATAATTGCCCCCTAAATTCAAATAGCTCTTTGATATATAGGGCGCAAATTTGCATTTTGCTTGATTGGAAATGAAAAAAAGTTTGTTTTTTAATATGGTGACAGTCACTCTGCCGGTTGTGAAGATAAATACCTGATTTGCATTTTTATCGTATTGGAGGTTTTTTCACATTCTTTATCAATGATTTGGTCAATCTTACCAAGCAAACTGTCATCAGTTGATATTTCATCAACTGAATAAAAAAGCGTCGAGGCTGAAACCAATAGATGACGGGTAAATTTCTCCAGTAATTCCGCGGAGACAAAAGTCGCGCCCGTCTCAATGGTACTGAGGTGTTTTGTGGTTATTTCCAGTTTTTCGGCCAGTTGTTCCTGGGAAAGGCGTTGTTTTTTTCTATAATATTTGATATTTGACCCTAAAATAGCCTTTATTCCCTTCATACTACCTGAATATAGGTCAAGCATAACAAAAAACAACCGTATCAAATGTAAGTATTTTTTGATATTTATACTTCAAATGTAATATTTTGCTTGATAAATCCATATATAAGGTATAATATTAAGAAAATAATTACTTTTTGGGTTTGTATAACAAGGAGTCTTACCATGAAAAAGCAACTGATAGTCCATTTTACCGCTGTCGTTTTAACCATTCTGGCTTTTACCGGATGTGAATCCCCTACCGGCGGCGGTGGCGGCGGCGGTAACCCCGCTGTTATCGACATAGCCGCCATAAGGGGCGTGACCGCCCCGGTAACCGGAGAAACGCCGGTTGCCGGCATTATCGAGAATACCCAGTACAGCGGAACGGTAACGTGGAATGGTAATCCGTCTGTTTTTGCCGCCGATGCACAATACACTGCCACCATTACCCTGACCGCAAAAAAGGGCTTTATCCTGCAAGGCGTAGCGGCCAACTTCTTTACCGTGGCGGGTGCAACGGCAGCCAATGCCGCCAATTCCGGCGTTATTACCGCCCTATTTCCGAAAACGGGCGGGACTACAGCCAATCCCACGGCTATCAACGCGGCGGCCATACAGGGCGTTACTGTTCCGGCAACCGGCGCGACCCCGGTTAGAGTAATTTCTGAAAATTCACAGTACAGCGGAACGGTAATGTGGAACGGCAATCCGTCTGCCTTTGCCGCCAATACACAATACATCGCGACCATTACCTTGACGGCAAAAACCGGTTACACCCTGCAAAACGTTGAGGCCAATTTCTTCACGGTTGCGGGGGCAATTATGGTTAGTAACAATGCCAACTCCGGCGTTATTACCGCTCTATTCCCGATGACTGATTCATCGTCAGTTATAATATCCGCCATACAAGGCATTCCCATTCCGGCAAAGGACGAAACCCCGGTTACCGACATTACCGCAAACGAGCAGTACAGCGGAACCGTTACCTGGTCGCCGAATCATCCAACCTTTGCCGCTTCGACGATATACACGGCAACCATCACACTCACGCCTAAAACAGGCTCTACATGGCAGGGTATACCCAATAACTATTTCACGGTTGACGGGGCTGTATCGGTCAGCAACGCCGCCAACTCCGGCGTTATTACCGCGGTATTCCCATCGACTGACGCAATTGCCATAAATAAAGCCGCTCTACAGGGCGTTACCGTTCCGGTGAACGGCGCAATTCCGGTTACCAGCATTACCGTAAACGAGCAGTACAGCGGAACGGTTACCTGGAACGGCAATCCCTCTGTTTTTGCCGCAACAACCCAATACACGGCAACCATTATACTCACGCCTCAACCCGGTTACACCCTGCGCGGGGTAGCGGCTGATTTTTTCACGGTTGAGGGAGCGTTATCGGTAACCAACAATGCCCATTCCGGCGATATTACGGCGGTATTCCCGGCGACCGCCGCAACAAGTATCACCTCGGTAAGTGTTTCCATTACCGCTCCGGTAAAAGGCGCGGCGCCCTCTACAATGGCAGATGGTTCAGGTCATTTCACCATTGGCACGGTATCATGGCTGCCGCCAGGTACGAGCATATTCCTCGGTGGTACGGTATACACCGCCACCGTTACGTTAACAGCGAACAGCGGTTACTCCTTTACCGGATTGAATTCCGCAACTATCAACGGACAAAACGCGGCAATACCAAACAACTCAGGCTCGGCTGTTACCTTGTCTTATACCTTTCCGGCAACGAATACCAAAACAGTGAGCGGCATAGCAATCAAAACACAGCCGGCAAAACTGACCTACACGCACGGCGACACGCTTGATTTAGCGGGGCTGGTGGTAACGCTGACCCACGATGATACCACGACGGAAGATGTCGCCGCCGCGGATTTCGCGGATAGCAACATAACCGCGAATCCGGCGCATGGTAATAATGTGGTGTATACAACGCATAACGGACAGCCGGTTAAGATAGCGTATGGTAATTTGACGTGTAACACCGGTAATTTGACCGTAAACAGATTAACCCCCACAGCCGCCGATTTTACCATCGGCGGAACCGGAACATTTACCTATGATGGCAATCCTAAAACGGTAACCGTAACACCCAAAGAAGGAAAATCGAGCGGAGGCATAACTGTTAGATACAACGGGAGTGAAACCAAACCATCGGCAGCCGGCATATACATCGTAACTTTTGATGTGGCGGCGGCGGGAGATTTTAATGCGGTAAACGGGCTTGCAGGGGGAACTTTGACGATTGAAAAAGCAACTCCTACAGCCGCCGATTTTATCATCAGTGGAACTGGAACATTTACCTATGACGGTAATCCCAAAACGGTTACCGTAACGCCTCAAACAGGAAAATCTAACGGAACCGTAACCGTTAAATACAACGGGAGTGAAACCAAACCATCGGCGGTTGGCGAATACGCCGTAACTTTTGACGTAGCGGTGGGAACAAATTATAACGCCGCAAGCGGATTTTCTGCGGGGACTTTGACGATTACTGCTCCCCCAATTTTCACCAGCACTGCCGAATTGGACACGTATTTGAAAAGCAAACCCGCCAATACCACCACAACCCCCTATATTGTTGCACTGAACGTGAACAATAGCAGTAGCGGCCTTAGCAATAGCAGCTATTATACTAGTCTTGCAGCTGTACTGAGGACCAACAATACCAAATACGTTTACCTTGATCTTTCCGGCAGTACCATAACAACCATTCCGTCCAATGCTTTTTATGCAACAAGACCAATAAATATAGGATGCGCCACGCTTACCGGCATAACCATACCCGACAGCGTTACCAGCATTGAGGGTAACGCTTTTTATGAATGTTCCAACCTAACCAGCATAACCATCCCCAACAGCGTTACCAGAATTGCGTTTCAGGCTTTTTACAAGTGTACCAGCCTTACTGCAATAGATGTTGACCCCGCTAATACTGCATATAGTTCTGAAAGTGGGGTATTGTATAACAAGAACAAAACTATTTTAATCCAATATCCGGCAGGCAAAATAGGAAGAACTTTTACCATACCAAACAGCGTTACCAGCATTGAGGGTAACGCTTTTTATGAATGTTCCAACCTTACCAGCGTAACCATACCTAACAGTGTTACCAGTATTGAGTATCAGACTTTTTCCGGTTGCACCAGCCTTACCAGCGTAACCATACCCAACAGCGTTACCAGCATTGGGGATAGCGCTTTTTACAAGTGTACTAGCCTTACCGGTGTTATCATACCCAACAGCGTTACCCGAATCGGGCAAAACATTTTTAGTAATTGCACCAGCCTTGCCAGTGTTACCATAGGTAACAGTCTTAGCATCATTGAGCGTTGTGCTTTTTATGAATGTTCCAACCTTACCAGCGTAACCATACCCAACAGCGTTACCATCATTAGGGAGAGTGTTTTTGAAGGTTGCAGCAGCCTTACCAGCGTAACCATACCTAACAGTGTTATCATCATTGGGGTGAGTGTTTTTGAAGGTTGCAGCAGCCTTACCAGCATAACCATACCCAACAGCGTTAGCTTGATTCAAGATAAGGCCTTTTATGAATGTTCCAACCTAACCAGCGTAACCATACCCGACAGCGTTACCAGCATTGGGTTTAGAGCTTTTGAGGGAACCGCATGGTTTGATAATCAGCCATATGGTTTAGTGTATGCGGGGAAAGTAGCATACAAATACAAAGGCACTATGCCTGCAAATACCAGTATACAATTACTTGATGGTACCAGCGGAATCGCAGGTGGGGCTTTTTCCGGTTGCACCAGCCTTACCGGCATAACTATACCCAACAGCGTTAACGAAATAGGGAGCTATGCTTTTTATGAATGTTCCAACCTAACCAGCGTAACCATACCCAACAGCGTTGATGCCATTTGGGGTAGTGCTTTTTACAAGTGTACCAGTCTTACCAGCATAACCATACCCAACAGCGTTTCCCTCATTGGGGAGAGTGTTTTTTCCGGTTGCAAGAATCTTACCAACGTAACTTTTGAAGGGAAAATTTTAAATTTTCCGAGTAGCGCATTTGACGGCGACTTGCGTGACAAGTTTCGCTCATCAGAAACGTTGGGAACGTATAAAACAACCGCACCCGTAAACAGTAGTTCGGTGTGGGTGAAACTGTAGGGGAGGAATGTATTCTATACACTGAAGTTTTCAGTGTTTTGAATACCCGTCCGTTGGGCGGGGCGTGGGGTGTGAAGTTCTGCGAAAGAGAAATGGAAAAGGAAGGATAATTTATGGAAACTCCGGATATACTTAATTCGAAAATAAAGAAAATTCGTGTTGAGCTTCCGCATTATAGTTTTAGTCATTCATCGTCCGGAGATTCGTCACATGATTTTATCGGGAGGGAGCGAATAAAGGAAAAATTAAAACAAGTAATAGAGGACTCTCCTGATGAACCCGGGGTTTACTTAATCGCCGGAAATCGGGGTGTAGGAAAAACAAGTTATGTCAATGAAATAGTCAAAAAAACTTCTTTGCAGCCTAAATCTGATTTTACCGAAAACCTGAGATATGTGATTATACTTTTTTTAGCTGTAGCAGGAACACAATCTTATTTACAGGAATTTTCACGATTTGCCAATAAAATTCAGATTATTTGGCCTATTCTTCTTGGTCTGTCATTAATTACACTATGTTTTTTTAATAGTCATAGACACAAATTCACTAAACAAAAGCATGGTATTTTTAGAAGGATTTTGAATTGCGTTAAATCAATTTCTGATGGCATTGTATCTGCCTTTGAAGAATTAAGCTTTTTAATAAATCCTTGCAATCCTTACGGAAAAACGCAATACGTGTTGAAAGTAATTTTTGTCATATGTGGTACTCAATTTTTATCAATAATTTCTTGTTTTACCCCTACAATAATATTATTTGTTTATTTGGCTATTGTATTTCTTTGTATATATATTCGATCTATTATAAAGAAGTTACAAGAATATAAAAACAAAAATATTTCAAAAATAAATATTATATTTCGAATAGCGCTTCATGACTCAATTTTAAATCCAATTAGGAACTATATAAAAAACCACAACCGTTTGTATTTACGCATAAATTTCGGGCATAAATTAAAAGACGAGAGAGATATTTTACGGTTGATAGCGCGTACCTTAAGAACCGAATACCAAAGGTATCATCACTCGTTTAGACGAATGTTGCCTCGGCGGGTTATGACATTTGCCATTCTTTTTCTTTTTGCTTATTTATTTAGCCCTGTTATAGAAAGACAGGAATTTTATAAATCATTAATAAAAGGGAAAAAATTATATAAATATAGTTCTCAGATACTTTTTGATTTCCCTTTTTTAGAGGATAGAGAACGTTTAGAAGGTGCTTTTTCTAAAGAAGACACCTTAGTACTCACTAAAGTAGAAGAAACGGTGAATAGCGACGATGAAATACAAAAGAAACGAAATACGAAAAAACCTGAATCATATAGTAAAATAGGTAACGTCGGCAGTAATTTTTTGCTTGTACTTGATCAACTTGTTTATGAAACAACAAAAATAGTAAAAAATGTTCCTCAATATTTGTTAGAGGGGAAAATAGAATTTAGCAAATGTTTCTTCCGGCCAATAAACTATCTTTTTTGGTTATCATTTTTTTTAATGTATCTGTTTTATAATTTACTATTCCGTTGTACATGGATTACGCATTTTTTTGTCACACATCAAATAATAACGCGAAGACTGAAAAAACTGAACAGCGACATTACGCATAGTACTGAACTTGAAAAATCAATAGGCGTTAATAGTGAAAAAATCGGTCATGGGATTGGAATAAAAACGAAGAAATCACGCGACATTGCCGATGCGCGGGAAATAGAAAAGGAATTACAGGATATTTTACAAGATATGCGGCGTATACCTGTTCTTATGTGTCGTCCCAATGTTGTCATCGTGTTTGATGAACTGGACAAAGTGGAACCGGGTGACGCTAGCCTGGAAAATGAAATCACGCAAACAAAAGCCTCCATGTTTTCTATTGGCGCGACGCGCGAAAGGCAAACCGAGATTTTAAGAATATTGTCCAATATGAAGTATTTTCTTTCTATCGCCCGTGCGAAATTTATTTTTATTGCCGGACGTGAAATGTTCGACATTCATTTGGCTGACGTGTCCGAAAGGAACAATTATATCGGCAGTATTTTTAATGTTGTTATACTTGTGCCAAGTCTTCTCACTGATCATCATACGGGCAAAAAAACATTGCCTCAAGAATCGAGTATAGCGTCATTGCCCGAAGAATTTGTTTGCCGAAAACTTATTCCGTACGATTATCCGGTAGAATCTTATGATTTGAAGAATTATCGAATTTATTTAGAAGATGTGATTTATAAATCTTTACAAAATGAAGCAAAAAGAGAAGAAATAGTACAAAAAATAATCGCCGTATTGCAACAATTTATTATTTATCTTGCTCACCTAAGCAAGGGCGCTCCCAAGAAAATGACACAGCTCTTTGAGTCATTTATTGAAATTCGTAATGATAGGGACAAAATCAGAGATGACGACTTTCTGGTCGTACAGCGCTATCATGGTTCACGGCACTTTTTATCATTCAATTATTATAAGCAATATACGCTGGGTATTGTTGCGTATCTGATAACGCCGATTTTTTACCGTCTGGCTGAAAGTAATATTAAAGAGCATAGCGACAAACTGCTGGTGTCATCCTTGCGATTTGTCGATTTCCTGTTCAAATTTCACAAGTATTCTTTTTCGTGGAAAATTCTGGATATTTCGCCTGAAATGCTGGAGGTAGACCGTGCGCCGGAATTGAAATCGGTTGCCGTAGAATTGCTCAATTATTTGACGCAGATACATATCAGCAAGTCGAATTTTAGCCTCTACGACTACAAATTTGACAGTTGGATTGCCAATGAAATATTCGCTATGGCCAAAACTGACGATCTTTTCTCGGCTCTGTTTAGCTTTTCGCTTGACGAGATGCTGCCATTAAAAAAGCATTATCTGGATCTGTTAGAAAAAACAGAGAATGAATATCGGCATGACAAAGATGACAAAACTTCAGTTATATATATCGACGCTGTTTCTTCGTTGCAAATAGTGTTGGGTGATTTATGCTACTACAATGATGAACTTGAGGAAGCGGGGGTATATTATAAAAATGCCGTAGAAATGATTCGCAAAAATAATAAAATTAATTCTGATCGGCTCTATCTATATGTGCGTAATAAACTGAAATTGGGAATGATTCATGAAAAAAGGAAACAATATGACTTTGCTTACTGGACTTACGGTGAACTTTGTAAGCAGATTATTCAGGAGCGTAACGACGTAAAGACCGTGTCAAGATCGCCGGATTTAGAAGATATCTCGTTCTTTTGCTACGATATGTCATTTGAGAAAATGACATATGAAGGATTGAAAATGCTCTATTTGCCTTTTATTGCCAAACTTCAAATACTCGAAAAAAGTCATGTAGGCGGGATTACCCTCAATCATTTGGAACAACTGGATAAAGAATTTATATTCTTAACATCTGTTATAAAACATAAAGAAACAAATCTCCTTGAAGCCGAATTTTATTCATGTGTTGCGGATATTTTGTATTACAAAAATTCGAATTTGAAATATTTTAACTTGAATAATGATGTAATAAATTCTTCTTGTACGGCTTGCGATTATTATCACGAAGCGCTTTACATATTATTAGGTAAACCAGACTTAAATAAACCGGATAAGAAAGATAAAAATAGTATAATAAAGTTATTGATTGCAAGTATTGAACGACTCAAAGATAATTATAATATGAAATACTGTACGATATTGGCAAGGATACTTTCCAACTGGGGTAATGTGTTTTTTTCCTGTGATACTAAAAGCAAGAAAGATAAATCTGAATGTTATATCTTTGATGGAGAAGATTGTAATACACGAAAAAAATGTTTCCATTGTGCCTGTTATATCTGCGATATAGATGATTGTGAAATAAACAACTTAGAATCTATTTTGAATAAATATATGATCTATGTGGATTCTGAATCTAAAGAAGGGAACAGGGACGCTCTCTTGAAACACTTTTTAAACATTATAAATTCAAAACAAAATGTTACAAAAATGGAAATTGCTTTTGCAATGTATGCCATATCATTACATGCATATCGCAAATCCAGCCTATATAAATACTCTTCTTATCAAATATATAAAATGCTCTGTTTATTCAAACACTATAAAATTTATAAAAGTAAAAAATTGAATGATTATATCAAAAGATTAAGCGAACAAGCCATTCATTATTTGTGGTACGCCAATGACGATTTGAATGTAATTGAATTAAATAAACGTAAGAAAGATTTTGATAAAGAGCCGATTGATAAAACAATACCTTTGCAAAATCTTTTGGTAGACAGCGAAATTACCAAAATACGAATTTTGGTAAAGGAGTTGGAATTAAAATTTGAATTAGCAAAAACACCCAAAATACCCAAAGATTTAACAAAATATTATGATATACGTATCACCTCACCTTATAGAATAAATTACAGTATTGGAGCACGTATTTATCGGTTGTGGCTGAAATCTAAAGTTAATTATGAGGTGTATGAAATGCTTCTCAAAAATTCAGGAACGGGGGGAAAAATACAATCGGAAATAGAATTTATTTTGGAAGATAACGATTGTAATAAGACCGCAAAAGAAATATTTGGAGATTATTTTAATTTTGGAATAACACCTGATGATGAAAAGAGAGCAAAAATAGAAATTTTGGAAAACCTCATTGCCGAAACAATCTATTGTTTGATAGACATTGCCCAACTGACAGAAACAATGGAAGAAACGTATGTTTTTACGCATAGCTTTTTTGGTTCAATACATAAAAAACTTTCTTTTTGGATAAGGCTATATGAAACATACGAAAGAGATTTTTATAAAAAATATAAAGATGTATCGCGAATAAAAGAGTATTTGGAAAAATATCTTGATGAGGAATGGAGAGAGCAGTTATCTGGTTATCGTGAGAACCAACGAGCATTGTCGCATTATTACAAATGTCTGGAAATGCACAATGAAGGCAGGGCTTATCATAATATGATAGATAGTATGTGCTATGTCAAAGACGATTTCAATGACCGTTCAGACCATTTTAACATCGCGGAAGAGAGACACCTTATAGTGAATGGGAAAATTGAGGATAAAATCAATGCAATAAAAAATCTTTATAAGGAATCTGAACTATATAAAGCGGATAATTATTTCGGTTCTTCATAGGTTTTGGCAGCGCCGAGTACCAGTTACTATTTTTAGCCTGCATCATTTTTTATGGCATGGTAAGGCGGACAGACAGACAGGGCTCGATAAGCTGCCAAACAACACCCCCTGAATTTCTCTTCGTGTTCTTCTCTTTACTTTGTGTCTTTGTGTGAAATCTTCTTGGGCCACGCCAAGTGACAGGCACTAAAAACGCCTTTCTTAAACCGCGATTTTTGGAAATACGCGCAATGATTCTAACTTGTTCTGACGCGCTTTCCAAAGATCAAGTTTTATCTGCATGGCAAGCCAGCTTTCCGCGCTGGTATGGGTAACCTGCGCTATTCTCAGCGCCATTTGCGGACTGCATGACGATTTTTCATTTACCAATTCCGAAAGAGCCTTTCGTGTTATGTTCATCATACGAGCCGCATCAGTGACCGTTATCCCCAAGGGAACCAAAACATCTTCAAGAAAAACTTTTCCCGGATGCACCGGTTTTCGCAATCGTTCCATAACTACCTTTTTTTGAACCGGCAGCAAAAAAAATCTCCAAGCCTTTATGCTTAAAAGACTGAATCATGGTTAAATATACTGTGTAACCTTAAAGGTGTCAAGGGCAGCGCCGAGAGGTAACGCACATGATGCCAGAGGCACTTCGCGCCTTCTTCATTCCTCCGTGTTCTTTGTACCTCATGTTATCCTATCTATTTTCATTCGCCGGCTTTTTATGGTATAATAAGCCCCAGTATGGCTTTTCCGCCGCGTTTGCCCGATCAAATATATGAATTTGCCGCCGGTGTTAAGGCCGCTCTGTACCCCTTTTTCCACAAGGCGGTGGAAAAAGGGACGGAATTGGGTAAGGGGCTGCTGGAAAGGCTGCCGCCGGAAAAGCGGAAGCCGGTTTTGATGGTTTCAATCGGGGCTTGCGCGGTTTTGGTGCTGGTTTTTGCCGGAATACCGCTGTTGACCAGGGATAAACCTGATGAGCGGAAACCGGCGGCTGTGGGGAACGCGCCGGCGCGGCAGGGGATTATTCCCCCCGACGATTTGTTTTTGCCCAGTGAACCGGACTTTATTCCCGGAGTAATGCTGGAACGGGAGCAGCGTACCGTATGGACTGCCGCTGACGCCGCTCCCTTGTGGCAGGATCCGCTGAAAAACGGCGAAGAACCGTGGCGGAATCGTATTGAAAAGACTATAGATGAAATCATGGAGAGTGTTCCGTGAAAAAAGTGTGTTTTGCCGCTATTTTGCCGCTTATTATGATGATAGCGCTCGCTTCCTGTTCCAGCGCGCCCAAAAACAAAAAAACGGACAGTGTTCCTCCAAAAGTATCCGAAAGCGCCCCCCCTCAAATAGAGGAAGAACCCATAGCGGAACTTCCGGAGGAATCCGTCCCCGAAATTCCCGAAGCGGTAATTGAAGATGAAAAACCTGTTGTGGCGGAGGAAGAACCTCCGGCAAAAGTTGTTGAACCGGAGCCTCCGGCAGTGGCCGTTGTTCCTGAACCGGAACCGAAGCCGGAGCCGCCCCGCGCGGTCGAACCGCCGCCGCCGGTGATTCCCGCTCCCCAGCCGGAACCGCCGCGGGTAACTCCGCCTCCTCCGGCAGCGGCGAAACCGGCGCCAACGCCTCCGCCTCCCCCCGCAACGCCGCCCGTCACTGAAGAAAAACCGCCGGCAGAAGAACCGCCGGTTATAGCCCGGGAGCCGTTGCCGCGCAATGGACCTGAATTGCCCTATCCCACGCCGGGTATCAGCAGTTGGCAGGATACGACCCCGCCTATGGTTTTTTCCCGTGTGGTGCGCGCCACTGTGGGGCAGTTGGTGGAGGTTCCTTTCAGGGGAACCGGCTGGGTGTATTTGGGCGAGGCCGGCGCACAGCGGGGTATTGTTTACGATTCCCGCAGACTCGAACCTGAGGGACAGAGTTTTATTTTCAGGACCGAAAGGGCGGGAGAATACGCGCTGAAATTTTACCGGCAGGATTTTATCCGTGACTTTATTATGAATGATTATGTACAGGTGATTGTCGGCGCGCCTGCCGAAACTGCCGGAACAAGCTGGTTCGGTCCGTCCATTGACCGGAGCCGGGTAGTTGCCGAGCCGCGTTGGCCGAGCGCGCTTGGGGAAGCCCAGGCTCTCAGAGCGGACAGCCGTCCGGCCCAGCCTGATACACCGGCAACCGGCCCTGCCCCAGACAGTACCGCCAACGCTCCGGCATCCGCGGCGCCGGTGCGGCCATCGGCAAGTCCGCCGGCGGAACAGCCGGTTCAACCACAGCCGGCAGGATCGTCAGCAGCTCCGCCGGCAGCTTCGCCAGTAACCCCGGCGGCTCCATCAACAGCCCGACCGACAACTCCGGCGGCAACCCCGACAACCCCGGCGGCAACTCCGCCAGCGGCAACGCCAGCGGCGCCGCCTCCGGCTGTTCCGGACGCGTCAAAAAATGCCGCTTCAGAATTGCCGGTGTATGTTGACCCCGCGGAATATCTGGAAAAGGCAAAAGAGGAATTTGCGGCAGGCCGCGTGGCCTCGGCGATTTCGTTCCTCGACCGGTTTTGCGAACAGTACCCTTCAGGAACCGATGAAACATGGTGGCTCTACGGCCAATTTTACGAAGCAAACAGCCCCAGCCGGAACATCCTCGCCGCCCTGAACAGCTACCGCCGTTTGGTACAGGAGTATCCCCAGAGCAGCCGCTTTGATGACGCCCGCAAAAGAATTGCCTATTTGCAGAGATATTACATAAATATTAATTAGGAACCGCTGAAGTGAAACAAACAAAAACCCATTGTTTCCTGTTACTTCTGTTAATTCTGGCTGTGCGTTCCGGAGCGCAGGAATACAATTCAGTTCCCCTTGATCACGACGCCTACGATATTATTGCAATGGGGGTCATGCAGGGAATAATTCTTTCGCCGCCCGCGGCAAAGCCCTGGCCGCTCTTTATGGTTAAAGAAAAACTCTGGGAAATGATCGATGATCCCGCGCAGATACTGTCTTCAGACGAATCAGAAGTGGTATCCCGCGTGATTGATTCTTTTGATCGGAAAACAGGATTTCAGCCTGAGGATGGGAGATACCGGACAGAAGGCGCCAACGCTACCTTTGAAATAGGCCTGAACTGGGCAAGTAATTTTTCGATTAAGACTCCCGACGCGTCATCTGCCAGTATGAATGTGTTGAACCTGTATTCAGGCGGCGACATAGCTGACTTTGCCTCATGGAACATTAATCCGAAGGCTTATGCCGTCTGGCCGGACGACCCTGCTTTGAGTTACGGGCTGGAAGGTGAATTGAACGGCGCTTTTTTCGACCAACATGCGCTGCTTCGCCTGGGACGGGTGCGCCGCGGCTGGGGACGCGGTTCCGGCGAAAATTCGCTGTTTATAAACACCCATGCCCATCCTTTTACCGCGCTGGAAGGAACCGTTTCACCGCTGTCGTGGCTGAATATTTCCTTTCTGGGCGGCGCCCTTGAGCGTTTCAACGAGAACAAGCAATGGCCCAATAATGAGCCGTTTACCAATATGCTCGCGGCCGCTCAGGTTGAATTTAACCCGTCAATATATATTCACCTGAGCATGGGCGGCGGCGCTGTCCTGCTTAAACAGCCCAATACGGCGTTCTTTACCGATTTGGAACTGCGGCTGCCCGGCCTGTTTACATTATGGGGGAGTTTTTTTACGGATCACTTAAATTCATCTTCCGGAAATTTTTTTTCCATGAATGGCAGCAGTTATGCTTATCAGGCGGGAATCAGGACCGTTATCCACTGGCTGCCCCTTGCCGCTTTTACCCTGAGCTACACCAGGATTCAGCCGTATTGTTATACCGGAGAATCGAATTCCCCGGATTCCGGTTTTATCAGCGGAGGGGAATCGCTGGGCTATTATCTGCCGCCCAACAGCGATGAATTGCTGGCGCGTTTTGAATACATGCTTTTTACCGCCATAAAAACCTATGTTCAGTTTCAGATGATTCGCCACGGTGTTGATTATGGGTACGGGGCCGTTGGCGGTTCTTCCCTCTATGATACATTGGCGGACAACCGTTCCGCCGGCCATTTTTTGAAGGACGGCGTATACCAATGGGACAATATAATCAAGCTGGGCGGTTCATGTAACTTAAAGACCGGCAGCGGCGCCCATGGCGTACCGCTTTCAATATATGGGGAAGCGGGGCTGGTGGGAACCAATTTTATCATGAACGATGTTGACAATGAAACGAATAACGAGCCGCGCAGTGATTCAATCTACCAGCCCAGCACTTATTTTGTTTTTTCTGTTGGGTTTCGGGTGTTTTGGTGAAGAAGAAGAATTTTTACCACGGAGTACACGGAGTTTCACGGAGGAATAAAAGATTTTCGTACCAAAACTCCGTGGTACTCCGTGATTATATTTTTTTAAGTTAACGCTCATGGGAGGAACACGCCATGCTTTATGTTACTGTTTCACCCACACTGAACTTGCACCCACCGGAGCGGTTGTGGTATACGTTCCCGGTGTTCCGTTGGTTGGGTCTGTTGCGTAAAACTTGTCGCGTAAGTCGCCGAGGAATGGAGGATTAATACCATCATAAAATTCTGTAGAAGGAATTGTACCTTCAAATGTTACGCTGGTAAGATTGGTACAACCTGAAAAAGCTCCATGAAGAATGCTGGTAACGCTGTTCGGAATAGTTATACTGGTAAGGCTGGTGCAATAGTAAAAAGCCATTCCACTAATGCTGGTAATACTATTCCCTATAGTTATACTGGTAAGGCTGGTACATCCGGTAAAAGCTCCAATCCCAATACTTTCAACACTATTTGGTATGCTTATGCTAGTAAGATTGGTACAATCGCCAAAAGCTACAATCCCAATACTTTTAACACTATTTGGTATGGTTACGCTGATAAGATTGGTACAATCGGCAAAAGCTGCATTCCCAATGCTTTCAACACTATTTGGTATGGTTATTCCGGTAAGCGTGTAACATCCTGTATATAATGGGTCTCCCGTATTAAAAGTATAACTCGGAATTTCTGTTATGGTGCTGCCGGAAAGATCAAGGTAAATAAATTTGTCTGACGCGTTGTTAAGCGCTGTTTTAAGAGCCGAAAGATCGTCTTCATCATTAATGTTGAGCATGACGGTATATGCAGTTTCAGCAGTATTATTAGGCTGACTGGTCAGCCAGGTTCCAAAACCGGCAACACTGGTAAAAGGTATTCTTGAAATGGCGCGTGTTTCGATATGTGTTGCGTCATGGGTACAGGCTCTGGTTTCTACGCCTTCCGTAGTGTATGTAGGGGCGGTTGTCGGTGTCCAGTTGCCCCAGTCGTGTCCGAGCGCGGCTATTGAGCGCGTTTCTTTATGTGTCGTATCAATGGTGCAGACTCTTGTTTCTTCGCCTTCGGTGGTACAAGTGGGTGCGGTTGTTACTGCCCACTCACCCCATTGGTGGACGTGGGCAGAGGGTGATGTTGTTCCATTGTCGCAGGTGGTAACGGATAAAATAATGGAAAAAATAGCCAAAATGCCCATAATGGCATAAATCTTCCGTGTTTTCATATAAAGACTCCTTTTTGGGCGATTTATATCAACCTAAATGAAAGGTTAATTTCCGTAATTAATGATAAATACCTTAAAAAACCACAATCTCTTAAGGTGACTATTTTCATACGATATTAGTTATTTGTAGTTTTGTCAACTTATTAGCTAATGTTTTCTATGACTGAAAGCGATTTAAGGGCCATTTTTGGTGAAAATCTAAAAAATTACCGGACTTGCAAGGGCTTATCTCAGGCAAAATTAGCGGAAATTCTTGATATATCCCCCAATTTCGTCAGTGAAATTGAAACCGGAAAACGCTGGGTATCTTCCGATACGCTGGTAAACCTTGCGGCAGTCCTGAATATTGAAGTCTATGAGTTTCTGAAACCCCCGCAAGTCCCCGCGGACGAGTTATCAGCGTTCATTCAATCCTACACCGGAAAAGCCGCCGCCGCCGTTTCCGAGGCCGTTACTCATTCCCTTGACGCCCTTCGCAAACAGTACGTTAAATAGCTGTCTGTTACTTAATACCTCACCGGATTGATATTGTACTGCCACCTGAAATGTGCGACACTTATAAACGTGGATGAAGCAATTCAGGCGGAACTGGATAAACTTAAAGAAATTATCATTAACGCCATTCCTGTTGAACAAATATACCTCTTTGGTTCTTATGCCTACGGAACGCCCCACAAGTATTCCGATTTGGATTTGTACGTGGTGTTAAAAGACGGCCTTCCCATGCGGGATCTCGATGCGGGTCTGCAAATCCGTATGGCTGTTGTCCGTGAAACATCCATGCCCATTGACATTGTGGCAAAAAAGAAAAGGGATTTTGACAATCGCCTGGACGATATAACTCTTGAGCGAAAAGTAAACCGGGACGGAATACGGATTTATGGCTAAACAAACAAACACACCGAGTTTATAATTCCAGTGTCAAAGGAAGAAAAATGAAAAAGATCCTTATTCTTTTAGGTTTAATTTTTTTTGTTACCGGTTTTGCCGCGGCGCAGATTTCTGCCGGCAGGACGCTTTATGTTTCTGTTAAAACATTAACGCTTAAATCCGGCACTGGCTTTTTTGACGATAGTAACGGAACATTGGAATACGGGGACCGCGTTACCGTAATTCGGGTTGATGGTAAATTTGTGGAAGTTAAAAGCGCCGCAAATCCTTCGTTAACCGGGTGGACCGCGGCGGCCAACCTTTCGACAAAACAAGTAACGCCGGGAAGCTCAAATACCGTAACAGCAAAAGAAGTGGCTCTTGCCGGAAAAGGCTTTAATCAGGAAGTTGAAAATTCATACAAGAGTCAGGAAAACAACCTTAACTATGACGATGTAGACAAAACCGAAGAGATAACTTTTCGCGAAGATGAGCTTAAAATTTTTCTTGAAGAAGGCTGTTTAAGAATGGGGAAAGACCAATGAAAAATAAATTTTGCATTATATTTTTAACCATAATTATTACAGGCGTTTTATTATCCTGTACGTCTCTTACGGCTGTCGCGGATGTCGGCGCGGATATAGTCGGAATGATAAATGAGAATGCGGCCAATGCCATCAGCACATCCACCAGAGCCATTGGCACCGCCGCGAAAGAAATAAATCCCGAACAGGAATACTATATTGGCAGGGCAGTAGCGGCAAATATACTTGACTCCTATACACTCTATACCGAAAATCAGGAACTAACCGCGTACTTAAACAATATCTGCGCCGCCATAACCATTAATTCTCCGCGCCCGGATATTTATAACGGCTATCATGTCGCGCTGCTGGACAGCAATGAGATCAACGCCTTTGCGACTTCCGGCGGTCATATTTTTGTTACGCGCGGACTTGTTAACGCGGCTAAATCCGAAGACGCCCTTGCCGGAGTAATCGCGCACGAAGTCGCCCATATTCAATTAAAACACAGCATTAAAGCGATAAAAAATATCCGCATAGTTCAGGCTCTTTTGGTTACCGGGGCGTCGGCGGTTGGCGCGGCGACAGGAAGGGATGTTAAGGAATTAACCGATGTTATGAACGAATCAGTCGGAGAAATTGTACATACGCTTATTAACAGCGGTTATTCACAAACCCAGGAATTTGAAGCCGATAATGCCGCATTGTTTTTCATGGCAAGCGCCGGATATAACCCGTCAGGTTTGATTGAAATGCTTAAATCATTGAACAAAGTTCAAACAGCGGGCGTGGGTTTTGGCAAGACGCACCCAAGCCCTGCCATGCGCATAACCAATGCCAGGGTGTCAGTGAAAAAATATAAAGTTACGGATACCAGCGCGTCAAGAAACGCGCGGTTTGCCGTGGAAGTAAAATAGTCTTGCGTATTATTAATGCCGTGTAATGACGCGGCGGTCTTGCCAAGCGTCCGCCATTAACAGTATACTGGCCTCAATGAGTAAAGACCTATCTTATGTGCTGGTAACGCCTTATACTATCGCCAAAAGCAGAACCGGCGGTGTTGTTTCCCGGCTGTTGTCGCGGACGGATTTGGAACTGGTAGGGGCGCAGATGTTTACACCGGATGAAGCCTTCGCCATGGAATATGCGCAAAGCCTGCGAAAACGTTCCCCGCAAAACCAGATAATGCTTTTGGCGGATTATGTCGAACAAAAAATTACCCCTTCCGGCGGGCGGCCCCATCGGACTCTGCTGTTGTTGTTCCGGGGAGAAAACCCCTGCGAAAAACTTTTGTCTATTTGCGGTCACATCTATACCCAGCATGTTGAGGTTGACGCGCTGTCCGGTGAAACTATCCGGGATACCTATGCCGATATGGTTTGTTCGCCGGATAATCCCGATGAGGTAACCTATTTTGAACCGGCGGTATTGACCCCCCGTTATCAGGACGAGGCAAATCAGGACCTTCTGCTTATGGCAAACTTTCTGGAAGGAAAGGGAAATATCGTACAAAACATCGTCTATCCCGATCCTTCGGTCATTGAACAAACGCTGGTAATAATAAAGCCCGATAACTGGACGCACAATTCATCCCGGCCCGGAACCATTATTGATATGTTTTCGCGCACCGGACTGCGGATCATCGGCATCAAGGTTCACCGTTTTTCGCTTGCCCAGGCTATGGATTTTTACGGCCCGGTAGAGGCGGTGCTTAAAGAGAAGCTTGCCCCCGGCTACGGCCGGAGGGCCAAAGAATTGCTGGAAAAGGAATTCCAGTTTACGCTCAGCGCGGAATCCTCAAAAACCCTTACGGAAACTTTTGGTATTGACTGCGCCCGGGACCAGTTTGCCCAGATTGTTCAATTTATGTCCGGCAAACGGCCTCCCGCCAATGGCAGCGGCTATTCTCCGGAAGAACTTGCCAAACCCGGCGATGTCAAAAGCATGATCCTTATCTACGAAGGCGAGAACGCCATAAAAAAAATCCGCGACGTGCTGGGCCCGACCGATCCCCTCAAAGCGCCGGAAGGTACGGTACGCCGGGAGTTTGGTTCAAGTGTAATGGTCAATACCGCCCATGCCTCGGATTCGGTAGAAAGCTACAACCGCGAAAAAGACATTGTCAAAACCAATGAAAATTCACTGGGGTCGATAATTAAAGAATATTTGAAATGAGATCAGCGGAACCGCTCCCGCATCCACTGCGCGATCTCAATCATTGTCTTGGCATTGTCATCATTGGGATTAATCCGCAGCGCGGTTTCACAGTCCGCGATTGCCCGGTCATAATCTTTCTTCATGAAGTACGCAATGCCCCGGTTTGAATAGGCATCCGCAAGATTGGGGTCAAGACGTATCGCCTGGTTGTAGTCTGCTATTGCCTTGTCAAAGTCGCCTTTCGCCTTGTACACAATGCCCCGGTTAAAATAGGCAACCGCAAGATTGGGGTTAATCCGTATCGCCTGGTTGTGGTCCGCTATTGCCCGGTCGTAGTCGTCTTTCGCCTTGTACACAACGCCCCGGTTGGTATAGGCTTCCGCAAGATTGGGGTCAAGCCGTATCGCCTGATTAAAGTCCGCCATTGCCCGGTCATGGTCGCCCTTTTCTTCATATGTATAGCCCCGATTGGTATAGATAATCGCGGAATTGGGGTCAAGGCGTACCGCCTGGTTGTGGTCTGCCATTGCCCGGTCATGGTCGTTTTTTTTGGAGTACACAATGCCCCGGTTGCTGTAGGCAGGCGCAATGTTGGGGTCAATCCGTAACGCCTGATTAAAGTCCGCCATTGCCCTGTCTATGTCACCTTTGTCAAGGTACGCAATGCCCCGGTTGTTATAGACACCCGTAATGCCGGGGTTAAGCTCTATCGCCTTGTTAAAGTCCGCGATAGCCTTGTCGTATTCGCCCTTCATACCGTATGCCGAGGCGCGGTTGCTGTACGCGGTTGCGAATTTCGGGTCAATGCGTATGGCTTGGGTGTAATCGGCAATCGCCTTGTCGTAGTCTTTTCTGCCGAAGGCGGCAATGGCGCTGTCGGCGTATGCCTGCGCGGCATTGGCGCGCAGGTTCGCAAAGTTTCCCTTTTCTTCGCGCTCTATTTCTTCCATTCGTTTTATAACAACATTTATATAATCTTGAGTATTACTTTCTCTTTTTAATTGTTTTAGATATTCATCTTTTCCAATGTACCGCATAGCAAAGGCGTCGGCATCTATTTCGGAAACGTCTTCGACAGTTCTGTATTTACCTTGCGGCGCCAGAGGGGTTTGTTTTATTCTATCCATCATATAATGCCCCAGTTCATGGGCAATAGTCGCTTTCATCCCTTCAGGGTATTCATTCTTCCATGAACCGCCATTATTAAGCCTTAGTTCAGTGCCGCCCATTTCCCCATGCCGATTTTTTAATTTAAAGTCGCGTTCATCCCCGGTATACCTTTCCCTTATCAATTCATCAAGATTAAACTTTATCGTTATCTTACCGTAGGGCGTATCTATAACGGTATCCGTCTGCGTTCTGCCCGCTTCCCACGCCTGCCTGAGTATTTCAGGCGTCTGCGCGACTGCTTTCTCGATGCGGACAATATCGTCCAGCGTCAGCTGCCGCGTTTGCGCAAAAGCGGCGGATAGCGCGATGCAACCAATAATTATCAGCGCGGTTAGTTTTTTCATTGCTAATTGCTCCGTTTCATGCTATAGTGTTCTTATGGACGTTATCGTTGAGTTCAACGAATCGGCATTTCGGCATGGGATTAGCAGAGAGGATATTCTGTACGCATACAATAATAGAATATACGATGCCGCAGTTGATGGATTGCCCGAGAAGTACGCTGTCATTGGTTTTGACCGCGCAGGGAACCATCTTGAAATCTTGTATAATCCGGTAGACGATAACACTATTTCCATTTTTCACGCAATGAAGGCTCGCAAGAGTTTCATTAAAATGCTTGGCCTTTAACAGGAGAGAATTATGGCAAAATTGACAGAAGAAGAAGCGTATGCTCTTGACGATTATGTTACCAACAATGAAATTACGCTTGGCCCGAACGGAACCGGCTGGCTTGCACAACGGGAATTGCGCCTTATGGGGCTGTCGAATATGACGGTCAATTATCTTTTTACCAAGGCAGCGACTGATCACAAAACCCCCGCCCAAATCATTGACGAAATGGTGCAGGAACGGGTTACCGCCGCCACTGTTTAATTCATTGCTCATTGCTTACTTCCTGACACTGGTGCGCTGAAAAATGTCACCACCTTTTCTCTAAATTATGATGGCTTCTGTCCCAATTTCGATTTGCTTCATCTGTCCCTCTGTCTGCGCCAATGGCGTTGGCTTGTATAAAAAACCATGAACGCATTTTCGCTTCTATAAGCAAGCTTCTTACCGGGGATTGTTCAATTGTTCTTTCATGTTCAAGTTTATTCGCAAATTGTCCTTTTGGGGTTCCATAAACAGTCCAATCGCCCCATGTCGGGTCAATATAATATTTTATTCCGTTAGGCTCTTGATATACCCAATATTCATGATTGGGAACGGTTTCGGAACGCAATATGCCTTTCTCGATTAAGGGTATAAGGGTCGGCTCTTTTTTTAACAGCATTTCAAAATAATCGGCGTATTGGTAACACACGCCATGAAAATGAAAGGACGGATCATCTTTGTATTCGATGAAGGTAGTCCAGTTCGGGTCACCTTCATTTCTTCTGTTATATGACTCAAAATCATAATCACCGCGTTCTATGGTCTTTACATAGCAAGCCCATATTTTATCATAAATATCTTTTGCTACACCGTCGGGATATTTCGGTCTTATATACGTCATATAACTCCAACCGTATCCAAAATCTTCCCATGGAACTTCTATTAAATCATACGTGTCAAATTTTTGTTTAACTCTTATATCTAATGCCTGTTGCGCCGGAGCCGCCGTTTTGCTTTCTGTTTTTGTAGAAACCGCAGTTGCTTTTTTTGATGAAGCGCAGCCGGTGATTAATAAAATAATCAAACATAAAAATAATGAATGAAAAATATTATTTCTCATTTAGGTAACTCCTTTACGCGAAAATCTGTGCCTGACATTGGTGCGGTTACTCAACCAGACAATAAAACCAAATAAAAGAATGCGGTTTAATGATTTCATTGCTGTTCTCTGCGATTATTTCAACGCCCTGCTTACTGCATACCCAATCAAAAAATAAACCAGCACTAATATGCCATTGATAATAATATACGCTGTCGGGGTTTTCATATTCACTACGCTGAAAATAATATTGACGATTATTTCCAGCAAAAGAAACACAACCGATAATGCGCGAATATTGCCAACCGATCCATGCCCATCAGACGCAAGCGCAAGCAAGCCCGCTAACGGAAGGAAAATCGTCAAACCTCCGCCGATTGCTACGAGTAACTGATATGGCTCTCCGCCGTTCCACGCAAAAAAACCATAACCCGCCAACGCGGATATGGCAAATGCTATTAACGCAAAAATAGGGTTAACTTTCATTTGGTTTTTCCTCCTCCGTCTCCGTCTGATTTACCGTTCCGGGCATCGGATTATCAACACCGGGAACACGCATAGCGGCGATTGCGTCGTTCATTGACGAAATCATTTGCTTTTGAACAGCGCCGCTTTTGGCAAAGTCAACCATTTTGTTGATCGCGTAAAAAGAATCTTCGTCATACATTCTGTTTGTCTCCTTATTATGGCGCAGGTGGCGGGGGCGGTGGTGGTGGTGGAGGCGGTGCGGATTGCGTAAAAATATTTGCCAGCTCCTGCACCGTTTCGGCGGCGGCCCAGCCCGCCATGCCTTGCTTCCACACCTGCGACTGTGGCGTAAACTGCCCCTGCGCCGCCATTTGCGCGAGTTGCTGTATATTAAACGGCCCTGTCGTTTGTCCGTTTACCGCGACATTGTATTGAACATCCGGCGGCGGGGGCGGCGACTGATTCATTTCCCGCATCGCACCATTGAGCATCCCTGCCATTTGCTGGCCGACCGCGCCACCCATTGCCATACCCGCCATCATTCCCGCCGGATTAAATCCGCCGCCGCCCTCTCCGAGGTTTACACCCGCGCCCTGTCCCATTTTCCCCAGGGATGTTGCCGCCGTCTTTGCAACGTTCGCAAGCTGGTTAAGTTTATGCGTGATGAAATTTGAGCTTTCGGTTTGCAGTTTTTGTGCCCTTTGCGCTTCCTCGCGCTGAATGCGGAGCGACTCCTCCATATTTGCGGCATTGATTCGCTGAGTGTCTTGCAAATTTTGAATGTTGACGGCAGCCTGCGCCTGTGTGGTCTGGGTGGCGATGCCCTGTGTTACAGACATTAGCTGTTTGTAGCCATCGGTGTCTTTGTTCACTTCAACCGTGTCAATGTCAACCGAGGAAACCACTACGCCAAATTCGCTTTCCAGACGCGGTTTGATGTAATTTTCCGCCAGTTGGTTTATTTCCAGGATTTTCCGTTCCAACTGCATAACCGGAATATTGTTGTCGGACGGCGCGTTTGAGACAATATTTTTGACATATTTTGTTAAGCCGGCTTTTATCTGCTGCTTAAACGCTTCAAGGTCGAACTCTATCAGCCGGTGCAGTTTGATAAACGCCTTGTAATCAATCAGGCGAAATGTAAGCGTTCCCCGCACCGCCACTGGAACGGCAAAGTCCAGAAAGCGCGGATCAAACACATCAAAATAAGGGACGCCGAAGCGGATTTGGGTTATCTCCGCAAGGTTTATAAAGTAGATTTCCGCCTGAAACGGCGAAGCCCCGCCAAACGCCACGCCGACAATACTCGTAAGCACCGGAAAGTTTGCCGTCTTAATTGTGCCGTCATAAGGCCCTTCGATAAAATCCTGCAATACGCCATCTTTCTGGTGATACACAAAGACGGCAACCTCGCCGTCTTTTACGCGCAGGGAGGAGCCGTAGCGGATTGCGTTTTCACGCCTTGTCTGCTCTCCCTTGGCTGCGGCAGGCCGCCACTTCCAAATCAAATATGACGGCTCGTCACATCTGATGACGTCCATGAAGCCGCCTTCTTTTTTGTCAAACATTCCCATCGCTACCTCCTTTGTATGATAATTATTCCACTAAAGCTCCGCAGGCTTCGCAACGCGTTTGCATGGGTTGAATTATTTCGCCGCACGAAGGACATTTACGGTTTCTGTTTTTCGGGTTAATTTTTAGCGTTATCGTTTGGACTTTGCTTGTGCCATAGGCCCACAGCAAGAACGGCAATAAAACGACACCTGCTCCTGCTGCTATTAGACCTGGTATGCCTATTATGCCTATTATTAAATGGACAATATGCACACCGCGTTTTGACGTTATTTCCGTATCAAGGAAGCCTTCTTTTTTTACCATGATTTGATACGACTTCCATACCGCATGGCTCACTTTCGCTTTCACAAACGGCGTTTTCCCAATCGGCTTGTTGTTCAGATAGACATCCGCGTTTTCTATCGGAACCCCGTTCTCGTCTTTAACCACAACAGTCATTTCCATTTCTTTCCTCCTATAAAACTCCTTCGATGCGGTATATAAAAAAGCCGGTGTTCTCGTATGCGCAGAAATCCGGCGTTTTACCCATGAGAAAAATATAAAATTGGTGTGATTTTACTAAACTGCTAGTTAGTTGACACGGTATATTAGAGAAGGTGTATAATTGCCCGATTGCCCGATTGCCCGATTGCCCGATTGCCCGATTGCCCGATTGCGACTCGTGCTTAAAATTGCCTGCGGCAATTTTAAGCTTGCATTTTGAGAATTTGCATTATAATGGGCGGAATTTCGAATCATTGGGATTATTTTAGCATACCCACGGCGACAGTTACTAGGGCTTTTTGAGGGCAACCTCAGGTTTCTGCCGCCTTAAATTATCCCTTAAAAAACTGAAACTTTTTTTCTTTTCAATCAAGCAAAGCATACATTTGCGCCCTATATATATCAGAAAACAAAGTTAAGATCGTTGTATCTTGCTTTGTTATCGCCAACGAAGTTGGTGCTTACTCTTTGATTTTTCTGTCAAAGAGAGTATATTTGGAGAGGAGCCAAAAATGGAAGCAGTACAAACAGCAAGGCATTCGCAGGATGCCAATCCCCCGGTCCTGAGACTGTGTGGGAAGATTTACAGGAAGCTGATTTATACGATAGGGGAAGTTTCCTCTAAATGTTATGGCGAAAGTGTCAAGTAATAAAATATTCCTTGAAATTGATGTCAAGCTGGAAAACGGCGATAAGGTTATGCTGGTCAAAGTGAAAACCAAACCCACTACCAAAGATGTGCATTAAACGACCAAAAGTGTCACTTTTGCCCTCAAATTTGCGTATTAGGCGACAAAAAGGTCAATTAACACTCCAAATTTGCATTATTCACGACACTGTATCCCTGATTGGGGATAATGTCAAACTATTAGGAGGGTAATATTTCCTATGGTGAAACATCGGTCTGGCTGGCGATTGCCAGGGTTTTACGGCGGGTTTCCTTGTTTTCTCGTCTGTCTGTTTATTTTGATACTTTTTAACTATTCAGTCAAAAATATACAAGCCCCCCCCAATTCAAGGGAAATTTTGACATTTTCTTACTACCCTACTTGACTCTCTTTGATATTTTGGGTAAAAATATAAAATCTGTTGCTTATGATACTTTATGTAGGGATATGGGGAGGGGTATGCGCTATATGTAGCGTATACATAATATCCAGTATATGAATAAGGAGTTTATCAAATGAGTAACACCGTTAATGATTTTGTCGAAGTAGAGGAAATCTCAAGCCCAATGTCTCAGAGTGAATATGATTCTTTCTTAGCGCGAAGCAGAAAGAAAGGGTATACCAACCATGCTGACATAGGAGAAAATGGGAATGTGATAGATCCTGACGAGCAAGTTTTAGCAGGGGCCAAATTTCTTGTGGAAAACAAGATAGGAATATAGTTATCATGGGTGGTTTTACGGATGCAAGATATCCACCCCCGCCGCGTGATTATCTGGAAAAAAAGCGTGTGGATTTCGAAAATATATTGAAAGCTTTTCTAGCATGTATATCGGTTTCCGATACTGATATAAAAGTTGACAGAGACTTGATTGACGATATAAATTCACGCGTCCATCAGAGAATAAATTATTATCTGTTTTTCCATGACACACATCTTCACCAATCCCGTCAAATTGCGCTTAAGTCTTATTGGATATTGCGATATCGTCCATTACAGCTAAAATTAAAAGCTTGTTGGGATAAAGAGTATGATATTAATGCTTACTTTGCTTTTTTTATCATGTTTGCACAGGCGTTAGGGGAGTTATTTGTAAACTGCCCTAAGGAAATCCAAGTTACTGTTACGAATGAAATTCTAAGAAAACATGAAGATGACTATATACGTGGTTTTAGTGAGTATGATATTAGCAAAGAAGCAATGATGTTGATGTCTGAAAGCCTAAAAAGTATAGTTAAATGTGAAATTAAGGATCGTGGTTAACTATTTTTTTTACAGTGGATACGATTGTGACGTATACTCATTTTTTTACTCTTCCTTGAAATTGATGTCAAGCTGGAAAACGGCGATAAGCGTACATTTTTGGGCGCTGTTGCCGGGGCGGTAATGACGGACAATGTAAAAGAGTATGCGTTAAAACAAGGCTTTTTTGCTATAGAACCGTCCGGAGAAACCTTTAATATTATTTCGCCAAATGGCAAACCGAAAGAGTGGTAATAGTAGCACCCCATTAAGCGAAAACGTTATTTCAACTTTTCTACAATTTCAGCGAGAATTTTGTCGGCGTCCGAATATGAGACCTGGCAGGTTCCCACCTGATGATGTCCGCCGCCGCCGTAATGAAGCATCAGGCTGCCGACGTCAACGGTGGCGCTGCGGTTGATGATGCTGTAACCCACGGTAATGGCGACATTGGCTTTACTGCGTCCGTCAACAATCCACACTGAAATATTTTGTTCGGGAAATATCGTGTAGACAAGAAAGCGGTTCCCCGCGTAGATCGTCTCTACGCCGCGAAAATCAATGACCACGGCGTTGCCTTCGATCTTGGCGTATTTTTTTATCATATCACGGAACAAATCCGCCTGTTCCTTGTACACCGCTATCCGCTCTTTAACATCGGGCATGGAAAGAATTTCATCAATGTCCTTTTCAACGCAGGCGCGGGCAAGCTCTTTCATCAGATCGTAATTGCTGATGGTAAAATTGCGGAAGCGGCCAAGTCCCGTTCGGGGATCCATGATAAAGCCGAGCAGAACCCATCCGTGGGGATGAAGGATTTCTTCGGCAATGAGGTCCCCTGAATCCACCTTGTCTACATAATGAACCATTTCCGAAAAACGCCCCAGCTTTTCATCGCCGCCGTAATAGTCGTATACCACGCGGGCGCAGCTGGGGGCTTTGCGGGACACGCCTTCAAAATAGGTACTCGGCCCCAGCCGTTCAGTTTCACTGGAATGATGATCAAACCAAAGCTTGCAGCCCTTGATGTAGGGAATATTGGCAAGAATGTCGCGGTCGGTCGCTTCGACCAGGCCGTCCTGAATATCCTTGGGATGGACGAATTTCCATTCATCAATAAGACCGAGGTGCAGCAAAAGCGCCCCGCAGGCCAATCCGTCAAAATCCGATCTGGTTAATAATCTCATTTTTCCACCTTCTTCCGTCATTTTACACCTTCTTTTATTTTTTTGCTACTGGTCTCTGACCTTTTTTCTCCTGTTTGTTATAATAAAAGGAATGAAAAATACAAAAATTAGAAATTTTCTGGGGGCAGGATTAATTATCCTGTTATTATGCGCCTGTTCCGGCCTTCCCCATGCCGGTTCAGCCGTCTGGGGGAACCTTGGTCAGCCAACGGATCAGGTTCCCTTTATGGAAAAGGTCAGAACCGGAACCCTGCCCAGCGGCCTGCGGTATTTTATTCTGGAAAACGCCATGCCCGAAAACCGGGCCTACCTGACGCTGGCGGTGAATGCCGGTTCCGTGCTTGAGAATGACGATGAGCAGGGCCTCGCCCATTTTGTTGAACATATGGCGTTTAATGGCACGGCCCGTTTTCCGGAAGCGGAACTGGTAAATTACCTCCGCTCGCTGGGTATGCGTTTTGGGCCGGAGGTAAACGCCTACACTTCGTTTGATAAAACCGTGTACGGCATCGAAGTGCCGGTGGAAAGCGGCAAAGACGGGGTGCGGCGTATTCCCGCGACAGCTCTGGCGGTTATTGACGACTGGACGCGGGCCATTACTTTTGCCCCGTCAAGTATGGATAATGAACGATTGGTTGTTCTGGAAGAGTACCGTTCGCGGCTGGGGGCATGGGACAGGATACGGCAAAAATGGCTGCCGGTGCTGTTCCGCGGTTCGCCCTATGCCCGGCGTCTGCCCATTGGCCTGCCGGAAATAATTGAAAACGCGCCGGCTGCGCGGCTGGTGGATTTTTATAAAAAATGGTATCAGGCCGACAACATGGCGCTGATACTTGTGGGCGATTTTGACGGGGCCGCGCTTGAGGCTTCGTTAGGCGATTATTTTAAGATACAGAAACCCGCCGCGCCGACAGACCGGCCTCATTACGATCTGCCCCTTCCCCAAAAGGGAAATATAGAAACCCTTATCCTGACCGATCCTGAATTGACCAATACGAATATTTATCTCTACTTCAAACGCGGTCATGAAGCGCCGCGGGGCGATCTGTCTTTTTACCGCGGTGAGGTTATTGATATTCTTATCGACCGTATGCTGGATTTCCGTTTTGAGGACGCGCTGACCAGGCCGGAAACTCCCTATGTGTACGCCGGCGCGGGAACCGCGCGTTATGCGTCATCTTCGCGCTTTTATGTAATGGTGGCCCAGGCTAAAACCGGCGCCGCTGAAGCGAGCCTGGTGGAGCTGCTGCGGGAAAAAGAAGCGATACTCCGCTACGGTTTTTCCAACGCGACATTGGAAAACTCGGTAAATGCCCTGCTTGCCGACACGCGGCGGCTGGTACAGGAAAAAGACCGGCAGGAATCAAACAAGTATGTGAACGCGCTTACCAACTATTACCTTGAGGGGGGGAATCTGGCTGATGTGGAATGGGAACTGGAAGCGCTGCAGCAGCTGCTGCCCCGTATTAAAACGCAGGATATTAACGCTGCCATAAAGGATTATTTTGCCGGTGATGATGTGCAGGTGTTTATTTTTGCCCCCGACGCGGAACGGGCAAACCTGCCCAGCGAGGAACGCATCAGGCAGATAGTAAACGAAAGCGGCAAGATGAAAGCCGCCCAGCCCAAATACAAAAATGTAAAGGGCGATCTTGTGTCAAGAGTTCCGGCTAAAGGCTCGGTGATTGCCGAATCGACGGATGAGGAAACCGGCGCTCTCTTGTGGGAACTGAGTAACGGGGCGAAAGTTATCCTGAAATCAACCAAAAATAAAAATGATGAAATTGTCGTGCAGGCAATGGCGCGGGGCGGAACCAGCAGCGCCGCGCCGGAAGACGACGTATCCGCCGATCTTGCCGTTGAAATGACACAGGTTTCCGGTTTGGGGCCCTGGCCGCGTTCGGACCTGTCGCGGAAACTTTACGGAAAGCAGGTCTCGCTTTCACATTCGGTTTCTGCTTACTACCGGGGTTTCCGGGGTTCCGCCACATCGGGCGATCTTAAAACGTTATTCGAAATGGTGTACCTGAGTTTTACCGATCTCCGGATTGATCCCAAAGCGGTACAGGCGATGAAGGATCAGTACGCGACATCCCTCGCCCTGCGCGGTGAAAATCCTCAAACGGTTTTCTCCGATGAAATTAACCGGACAATCTACAGCGGCCATCCCCGCTTTAAGCCGCTGGAACTGGCGGATCTTCCCAAAATAAACATTGAATCGGCGCTGAATTTTCTCCGCAGGGGAACGAACCCCGCCGATTATACCTTTATCTTTACGGGTAATCTGGAAACCAAAACGATGAGGGATTATATCGAAACGTACATTGCGTCAATTCCCCGCGGGGAAAGCTGGAATAGCTGGACAGATCTGAATATTACCCGTCCGGGAAAAGTTGAAAATATTGTTCACAAGGGAAAAGAAGAACAAGGCATGGTTTACATGGCATGGTTTTCCAAAGCCCCCTTTACCGAAGAACTCAGTATAGCGGCCCAAGTGTTAAACGAATATCTTGATATTAAAATGACCGAAGAAATACGCGAAAAACTCGGCGGGGTTTATTCGATTTCCGTCAGCGTGCCCGTTTCGCCGGCACCCCGGGGAGAACTTTCCATGCAGGTGTATTTTGCCTGTGACCCCAAACGGGTGCAGGAACTCAGCGCCGCGGTTATCAATTTGTTGAATCAAACGGCAGCCGGCGGCGCCCCTGGCGGCATTAACCAGGATATTTTTGACAAAGCCGTGGAAGCCCTGAAAAAAGAATGGGAAACTTCAATACAGAGCAATACCTATATCGCCCAGAGCTACGCCAATTCTTCGGTGTTGTTGAATCTGCCCCTGTCGCGGCTTAACAAACGGCCCCAATACTTCAGCGCCGTTACCCCGGCGGACATTCAAAAAATCTGCGCCCAGCTTGTGCAGGGCAGCGGCCCGGCGCGGGTGGTGCTATTGCCGGATTAGTTGTCGTTTCTCTCAATCCGCGCGCCGAGGGCGGAAAGACGGTCTACCAGATGCTCGTAACCGCGTTCAATCTGATAGACATTGCGTATAATGCTTTTCCCGTCGGCGCACAGGGCGGCGATGAGCATCGCCATGCCGGCGCGGACATCGGGGCTGATGAGTTCCGAACCGTTGAGTCTTGAGGGGCCGGAAACAACCGCCCGGTGGGGATCGCATAACACAATCCGCGCCCCCATCGCGATAAGTTTGTCTACAAAAAACATCCGCGACTCAAACATTTTTTCGTGGATTAACACCGTTCCCTTTACCTGGGTGGCTACCACGGTGATAATGCTGGTCAGATCGGGGGGGAAGCCCGGCCAGGGAGCGTCGTCAATTTTGGGGATCATGCCGCCCAGATCGCAGTTGACCTCTTTCATTTGATTCCGGGGAACATGGATAGTTGTCCCTTCATGCGCCCAGGAAATGCCCAGTTTGCCAAAGGCGATTTTGGCGGGGCGCAAATCCTGGGGACGCGTTCCCTCAATGTGCAGGTCTCCGCCGGTGGCGGCGGCAAGCCCGATAAAAGAGCCTACCTCCATAAAATCCGCGCCTATGGTAAATTCGCAGCCGGTCAGTTTTTTAACACCGGTGATGGTGAGAATATTTGAGCCGATGCCTTCAATCCGCGCCCCCATCGAAACGAGCATGTGGCAGAGATCCTGCACATGCGGTTCGCCGGCGGCGTTGGTCAGGATCGTCTTCCCCTTCGCGAGCGCCGCCGCCATGATTGCGTTTTCCGTACCGGTAACCGACGCTTCATCAAGGAAGATGTCGGCGCCGGCCAGCGACTTTGCGCTAAAAGTAAAAGCGTCGCCGGTTTTAACTTTTGCCCCCAATTCGGTAAGGGCGAGAAAATGGGTATCCAGCCGCCGCCTGCCGATGATGTCCCCGCCGGGAGGGGACATCACCACTTTGCCCGTCCGGGCAAGCAGCGGGCCGGCAAACAGAATCGAAGCCCGTATTTTTTTTGCCAGCTCAACAGGCACTACGGAACTGGTGATATTACCCAGTTGCAGATGGTAGGTATTTGCCTCCAGATATTCCACCGATCCCCCCAGGGCGGCGTATATTTCCAGCATTACATGAACGTCTTCAATTTCGGGGATATTTCTGAGTATAACCGGCTCGTTGGTCAACAGGGCCGCCGCTATGCAGGGCAGGGCGGCATTTTTGTTGCCGCTTGCCTTTATCGTGCCGTCCAGCGGAACGCCGCCGTCGATAAGGTATTCGCTCATAATGATGAATTTACTGGCAGAGTGTGAATATGTCAATTATAAAAGGTGAAAATACGCTACAAATCAAACAATTCTTTTCGTGATGTAACGCCTGTTTTTTCATAAATACTCCTCAAATGGTTATCCACCGTGCGATTGTTGAGGCCGAGCATTTTGGCAATGTGCTGATTGGACAGGGATTGTTTTACCAGTGAGACAATCTCGTTCTCCCGGCGGGTCAAGGCATGAAATGTTTTTTTCTGATCCTGTATTTTATTTTTGATGCTTGTATAAGTCCCCCCCGCAAGCAGAGCGTCGATGGCGGCGGTTATTTCTCCCGCTACCGCCGACTTCGTAACATAACCTTTCGCTCCCAGCTCCATTGCTCTTTGTACCAAAAAAGGGTCTTCGTACATTGAGCATACCAGTATGGCCGGCATGGGCGCTTTTCTTTCTTCACAAATTTTTTTTAATTCGGGAATAAAAGTAAGCCCGTCTTCCTGAACATCAGCCTTGCCCCCGCTTCCCATTGATATGTCAAGAATGACAATCCGGGGCAGAGGGTCAAGTTTTTTCATGAGCGCGCGGGCTTGCGTAAGGCTGGCCGCAGTACCCGCTATGGTAAAGCGGCCCGTTGCTTCCAGCCATACGCCGATAGCATTGGTCAACATGGGGTGATCGTCTATGA
>Ga0268262_10000819_pt1 | contig 40381 bp, 29 predicted proteins | sample TergutNc150P3_FD_190354 | JGI IMG/M metagenome (GOLD analysis project Ga0268262, IMG submission 190354) | Nasutitermes corniger P3 segment gut microbial community from laboratory colony in Florida, USA - Nc150 P3 (SPAdes) (version 2) | ecosystem: Host-associated > Arthropoda: Insects >...
TGCTTATGTGCTTTTGGAACTCGGAATAAAAGAGGTTTATCACATTGGCGGAGCCCAAGCCATAGGCTTGCTGGCTTATGGTGCAAAAGGAATAGCCCCCGTTGATAAAATTGTCGGTCCGGGCAATGTATTTGCCGCCTTTGCAAAAAAAGAGGTTTTTGGAACTGTGGATATAGATATGATAGCAGGTCCCTCTGAAATTGCGGTTTTGGCAGATGGAACGGCAAACCCAGAGTGGGTGGCAGCGGATATGCTTTCGCAGGCGGAACACGGCTCCGGCTTTGAAGCTTCTGTTTGCGCAACGGATTCTTTGGATTTTGCAAAAAAACTCGCCGCTTGCATAGAGAGCCAAGTGAATTCAAGCCCGAAGCGTGAAATTTTGGAAAAATCTCTCAATGCTTATGGGAGAATTTTTGTGGCTAAGGATATGAAAGCCGCTGTGGATATTGTGAATAGAATTGCGCCCGAACATTTGGAGATAGTGGCTAAAAACCAAGACGAGTTGGAAAAAATGGTGGAAAATGCTGGGGCAATATTCATAGGCTCTTATTCCTCCGAGCCTGTTGGGGATTATTTTGCAGGTCCCAACCACGTTTTGCCGACAAATGGCACAGCTAGGTTCGCAAGCCCTCTCGGGGTTTATGACTTTTTAAAGAGAACCAGCATAATAAGGTACAGCAGAAAAGCTTTGGAGAAAAATGGGGCAAATATAGCGAAAATCGCAGATTCTGAGGGTTTTTATCACCATAAAAGGGCAATTGAGGTGCGTTTGTAAATAAAATGTCTATTTTTTGTAAAAATTTTCTATATTTAAAGGGAGATAATTTAACGGAGGCTCTATGAATAAGTTTAAAATTTTGGCTGTGGCGAGTTTAGCCAGTGTAGCCTTTGCTGGGGGCGACCTTTGGGATTTCACCACTATGCTTCTCGGTGAAAACTGTGGTAATTACTGCTCGCAAGTTAAGACACCCGGCGCAATATATTGCTGGACGCATGCACCTGCTCCAGGTGAAGATTCTAAAGATGATGACGGAAATCCATCACCATACTTCTCAACCTGCTACAAGAAAACCGGCGGCTGGTGGTTTGGCTATGCAGATAATGGCGGAAAGGTACAAGATGCTGTTTCCAATAAAGATGTATTCAGGGATCCCTCAAAATTATGTGACCCTACGCCAAAGGATCCAACTCCAGCACAATCAGAAGGTACTGTTGCTATTGAGAAATGGATAGATGCAAATTCAAATACGGCTTGGAAGGACCTTGCAGTTGGTTACAGATCCACTTCAGATGGGCATTATGTTGTTAAAAGTTATGGCACGGGTGCTGGAACAGATGGTTTGGACGTCAAATTTGTAAATGGTGCTGGAACCAAGAAAGAGCCTAGCGTGTCTGCTATCGGTTTTAATTGGCGCCAAAAACAAGCATGTAATTATGTAGACTATGAAGGTCGTTTCACAGAAGACCTTTCTGGTAAAACGGGTATTTGCATTCGTTATAAAGCGGACAAAGCTGGTGTTGATGTTGAACTTGGCTGGAACGAATCCGTATATGAATACAAAACTTGGATAATGAAATTGCCAGCTGCTACTGATTGGAAAACAGTTAATATAAAATGGACATCTTTTGGGCTTTCTTACAATAGTGACGAAGAAGAGACTCATCCTTTAACTACAGCTCTTACAGAAGCAGAGGCTTTGAAATTTGCCCTTAAAACTAAGGGAGCCGCAGAAACAATTCACTTTACTTTGAAGGAAGTCGGTTGGCATGGCTCTTGCACTGGACCTGCAGAAGAACTTCCGCCATACGTAGCTGATGATGATGGTGGCACAGATCCTGGTACAGATCCTGGCACAGATCCAAGTCCAATTATCGGTGGCAAAGTGGTTTCTGCATACAAGTTCAATTTGAATGGTCGCATGCTCTCTGCAAACTTCGCTGGCTCCGTTCAGGTTGTGAATTTGCAGGGCAAGGTGGTAGCACAAAAAACGCTTGCTGCAGACGAACGCTTGAACCTTTCAAACTTGCCTATGGGCATTTATATGGTTCGTTCCGAGACTCGCGGAATTGTGCAGAAAATTATGCTGAAATAATCTATTTTCAGCTTTTTAAAGCCTAAGCCCTCGCAAGAGGGCTTTTTTATTGCAAAATATCACAGAAAAGCGAAAAAATACTTTTTTGGCAAAAAAATTTGTATATTTATACATATGATACGTTCTCTCCTTTTAATCGCGTTAATGGCAGTCCTCTCCTTTGCCGCCGCCCCAGCTTCAGCTCCATTGTCTGTTAAAGATGGCAAAATTGTGGATAAAAACAACAACCCCTTTGTGCTCCGCGGCATGAGCATGTTCTGGAATATATGGACAGAAGGTTCAAAGTACTACACTCAGAGTACCGTTAATACCCTTGCGGCTTCTCCTTGGAATGCAAATGTGGTTAGAGCAGCCATAGGGAATACCAGCACTAGCGATGCTCAAAATTTTATGGACTGGACTTATGCTGCTGGAATTTATGTTATTGTGGATTGGCATCATCACACACTGGAACAAAGCAATGCGGAGAGTTTTTTCAATACCGTAGCTTCTTATGCAAAACAAAAGGGCTACAACCACGTTATTTATGAGATATTCAATGAACCTTGCGGTGGGCAGACAGGCGACCCTTGCCAAGGTGCAAAATATACTTGGGCACAACTAAAAACTTATTCCGAAAGCGTTATAGGTAAAATCAGGGCAATAGATCCAAATAATTTAATAGTAGTGGGTACGCCCAGTTTTTCGTCTGATATAGGTGCTGCAATGGCAAATAAAATTACAGGGGATAAGGCGAATAATATTTTATACACCTTGCATTTTTATACTTCGGACCCAGCCCATAACACTTTTCAAACCAGTCTTAAGGCTGCTTATTGCAGCAAATTTCCGATTTTTGCAACTGAGTGGGGAACAAGCCAAGCAGATGGCGGCGGTACACTAGACTGGTCCAGAACAAATGCTTGGATGAGCTTAGTTGAAACGCTAGGCATTTCTTGGGCAAATTGGTCTTACACAGATAAATGCGAATCTTCTGCGGCTTTATGCGGTGGTTTATCCGAATCTGGAAAATATGTTCAGGCAATTATGAGTAAGCGTAATGGCGGTGGAGCAATCGGTTCTGCCAATGGTGGCAATGTGAATTTATCTCAAGTAAGTGTGGACTGTGGTTCTAGTGCGAAAACAGATGAAAAAACTGGCAAGGTCGCGGTGGGTGGTGGTTCAACCAATGCGGTGGATTTTGTACCAAGCAGTATGTCTGGGGCAAAGGATTCTACAATTCTAAACTCGGCTCCGGTATTGCAGGGCAATTCAGCTACGTTTAGCGTTAGCTATAAATTAACAGATCTTTCGGGAGCTGGCAAATATAGGGTGAGACTTAGATATGGCTCAACGGCTGCGGCAACTGTTTCTTTGCAGGGAGATGGCGTAGAAACCACTTCTGCTGAACTTACAAGCACTGGTGGCGCATCAACTTGGAAAAATTCGGATTATATCCCCATAAATGTAACAGCGAGCGGTTCAGAAACAACATTGAAGCTGACTTTTACCGGAGCTAACAGTTTTGTATTTGTGAATATCTCAGCGAGTTTAGATCCAAGTAACCCAAATCCTCCTATTCCTCCTACCAGTTCCAACTCTGGCGGTGGCGATGTAAGCTCTAGCTCAGGGGAAGATCCATCTCCTGCTTTGCCCCAAGTTGTGTTTAGCAACAGCCTAAGCGCAATGCAGAACTCTGTGAATTTGCAAGTAGCCCGTGAAGCCAGCTTCAAAGTCTTTGACTTAAAAGGCAACCTAGTACGCTCACTTAAATTCACACAGGGCAACCACACCGTATCCCTCGCAGACTTGCCAAAGGGCTTGTATGTTGTGAAAGCAACTAGCCAGTCTTGGAAGCAAACGGTTAAAGTGATCGTGAAATAATAATTCCGCCCTTGAATGGCGAAATTCAGAGTTAACTAGTAGCTACTTTAAAATATCGTTTACTATATTATTGGCAAAGTAGAAATACAGCCAAATAATTATGGAAAAAAACAAAAAAATAGTCGCTTTGCTTCTTTTAGCATTCCTCCAAGTGGTCCCCGCTCAGGTGTTCCCTAAAGCGTGCATAGATGAAATTTTAGCCCTTCAGGCTAAAAACCCAAACTTTGACACGCAGAAATTCTTAATAGATTTGCCAGCAGAGGTGGTAAAGACAAAAGTAAAGTTAAAACTGCCCTTTGGAAAACCCAAAGACAACGAAGTCACGGGTGTAGGCATAACTGTGGGTTGCGCAAAGGTATTTCCCGAAAGCCCAGCTCAGATAGCCATCACCGTTAAGGATATAGGCTTGGAGCTAGCAAAAAAAATGGGACAAAAAGCCGTGGCTGGTGCTGTTGGGACTGCTTTAAACCCAGCTGCTGGACCTGCTTCACCTGCTCCAAACCCCACTGCTGGACCTGCTTCAAGCATCGCCATCGTACCTGCTCCAAGCCCTGTTGTAGCCGGACCTGTTTTAAAAAAATGCGATTTTGTATTTAATCCCGAAAAAAAATTCTGCTATGATGGTGCTGTTTACGATAAATGCGATGGCATGGAATTTAACCCAACAACTCATATATGTATCGGCGATATAGCTAGCCGTGCTTTATGCAACAACATACAGTATAACCCAACAATACAAAAATGCGAAAACAATGCCCTACATCTCAAATGCGGAGAGCATTGGTATAATCCGGCAACACATTCTTGCTATGATAAAAGCAACGTTGTTGTGGCTAAATGCGGCACAAACCCACAATCCTATAACCCGGATTTAATGGAATGTAAGCCAAATATCAATGCCAATGGCATATTTTTAAAAACTCCCGTGCATCATGAAGGCGAAAATTATGAAGCAGTTTTAATAGGCGAGCAAATTTGGCTGGCAAAAAATTTGAACCACAATATGGAAGGCAGCGTATGCTACAATAATAACGTTGATATCTGCACTACCTTTGGCAAGCTCTATGATTTAGAAACGGCAAGAACAGCTTGCCCTGCAGGTTGGTATTTGCCATCGGATGCAGAATGGACAGCCTTGGTGAACTATGCTGGAGGAATGGCGTATGCGGGAGGAAAATTAAAGGCAACGACCTTTGGCGGTACAGATACCTACGGCTTTGAAGCTTTGCTAGGAGGCTTTGGCAATTCTAATAACTATTCCGGTGCGGGCGATTTAAGCTATTGGTGGAGCTCTACAGAGTCCAGTGTCGATGGTGCCTACGTTTGGCAGGCAGAGCGAGTGAACGGAATTTTAAACAGGAAATCATTGATAAAGAGCAGCTTATTCGGTATTCGTTGTTTGCAGTATGTTGACTCGCAGCAAAGAAAAAACAAATTCTATTTGAACGTAGCTAGCGAACCGGCAGGCGTCACTTTGAAATTCAATGGCACCACTACGAACAGCTGCCCCACAACACCATGCAAAATAGAGCTTCTAGAAGGCAGATATAACATAAACTTCACCAAAGATTTTTACGATTCCGCAAGTACGATGGTTAATTTAACAGGAGACAGATATGCCAATATAAAAATGGTTCCAAATTTTGGAGTATTGACTGTAAAAGAACCTGATTATTTAAACGATATAGGCAGGCATGAGAAATGGAATGTAGCGATAAACGACAAACCCATTATTTTTGGTGATATTAGGCTTTCTCCAAACAATAAGTACTCCATTAAATTAACTCATGGGTGCTATGAAGATATTGTAGATAGCGTGTTTATAAAAAAAGGCGAGAGCATGACTCTTGATTTGATGAATAGAGTTGCGCTGAAACAAAGCCCTGTGTCTTTGAATGCGACATATAAATGGAATACAGTTGAAGAACCTGTTTTTGTGAATCAGCAAGAGATCGGCAAAACGCCGTTCAAAGGCAATGTTCCCTTGTGTTCGGAAATAGCAATTATGGAACCTTCGAATAATATAGGATTAAAATTATCAGAATATACCATTGCTGAATACACATATAAAAAATCCATATTCCTAAGCACTTTTGGAGGCTCAATGCTCAATTTAGCTGGAGCAGTACTTTTAGGCATTGGGATTTCTGCAAATTCAGATGCCGAGGATTATTACAAAACTTATTCCAAATTGGATTTATCTGCGAAGCAAGGCAAATTTGATGATTCATGGGATAACTATGAAAAAAAGAAAAAAAGTAGAAATTTCTATTATATAGCTGGAGGTGTTCTTTTGGTTTCGGGAATAGGAGTACATATATGGTTCTGAGATTTTTAATATTGCTTGCGTTCTTTGCTTTCTTTGCGTTTTCCTGCTCAAGCCATGATCGGGATAATGTTCACGACAGAGAATCAAAAAAATTTGAAGATAAAACTTGCGGTGATTGGAACTATCCAGATAAGAAAGATCTGTACAGATGTACAGATTCTATCGTAGAAAAAAAATGCGGCTCCGGTTGGTACGATACCACTAGCACCACTCTTCGTTGCCAAAAAAATGTGCTTGAAACAAAGTGCGGCAGCAACTGGTACGATACCACTAAAACCTCTTTTCGCTGCCAAAACAATGTGGTTGAAACAAAGTGCGGCAATGACTGGTACGATACCACTAAAACCACTCTTCGTTGCAAAAATGATGTGGTTGAAACAAAGTGCGGCAATAGTTGGTACAATTATTATAATGAAAATTTGAGTTGCCAAAACAATGTGGTTGTAAAGAAGTGCGGCGATTATTGGTACGATACCACTAGCACCACTCTTCGTTGCCAAAGCAATATGGTTGAGGCGAAATGCAGCAATGACTGGTACAATAACAATGATGCAAATTTGAAATGCCAAAACAATGCAGTTGTGAAGAAGTGCGGAAGCGGTTGGTACGATCGCTCTGAGGAAAACAATACATGGAAATGCATAGGCAATGTTCCGAATAAACAATGTCAAGATGGTGGATGGTTCAATGGTACAACTAATTACTGTTCCTCCTACAGCGGAGTGACCACGTATGGTAATGTTAGCAGTGATGGAAAAACCTATAAAACATTCATTATAGATGATCAAACATGGATGGCTGAGAATTTGAACTACAGTTCTTACAACAGCGACAGCAAGTGTTACAGTAATACTGATACGAACTGCGGTATATACGGCAGGCTTTATAATTGGGATGAAGCCAGGTCATATTGCCCCTCTGGCTGGCGTTTGCCAGACAATGAGGAATTGGCAAATTTAATGAGTTATATCACAGATGATGATTACAGTTTTTCCCCTCTGCTAGGCGGTCTTTATACCGGTTCTTTCTCGGATAAGGACAAGGTCGGTTATTGGTGGAGTAACTCACCTGATGCTAATTCTACTGCTTATGGTCAAAAAGTATCTCTTGAAGATGGAAGCCTCTACATCGAAGAAATTTCCTTAAATAGGTCATATATGCTAAGTGTTCGTTGCATTAGGAGATAATAATAAATTAGTTTATCTATATGGCGTTCCCCCCGTTAGCTCTCCGAGCGGAAAAAACGGGGGGACGAATGGAGATTTTTGTTAAAAAATCTCCATTCAAGGGGGGCATTTGCTATATTCTCCCTAATGCAGATCAACAATATACGAAATTTTAGCATAATAGCGCACATAGACCACGGCAAAAGCACGCTTGCAGACCGGCTTATTGAGCTAACTGGCACTGTTTCCAAAAACGAGATGATGGAACAGCTTTTAGACGATATGGACTTGGAACGCGAGAGGGGCATAACCATAAAAGCCCACGCTATAAGAATGGTTTATGAGCGCGGTGGCAAAGAATATCTGCTCAATATGATAGACACCCCTGGGCACGTGGATTTCACCTACGAGGTTAGCCGCTCACTTGCCGCTTGCGAAGGTGCGCTTTTGGTGGTGGATGCCTCGCAGGGCATAGAAGCGCAAACGCTTTCAAATTTATATTTGGCGATGGATAACAACTTAACCATAATTCCTGTGATAAACAAAATTGATTTACCCGGTGCAAACCCAGATGCAGTGGCGCACAGCATTGGCGAACTGCTCGGCTATGACCCCGACAAAATCCCGCGCATAAGCGCAAAATCCAGCATAAATGTTGGAGAGGTACTTGAAAAAATTGCAGACGAAATTCCACCTCCAAAAGGAGATTCCTCCGCACCGCTCAAAGCCCTTGTTTTTGACTCCGTTTATGATTCTTATAGAGGCGTAATAAGTTATATACGCGTTATGGAAGGAACCATAAAAGCCGGAACAAAAATACGAATGATGAAAACAGGCGGCGAATATATGGTGACCGAAGTTGGCACCTTCTCTATGAAACGCGATGCCAAGCCTTCACTCGGTGCCGGAATGGTGGGTTATGTTCTCGCAAACATAAAAACTTTATCCGATGTGAAAATAGGCGACACCCTCACAGACTGCGCAAACCCTGCCGCCGAACCTCTTGCTGGCTACAAAGAAGTTAAGCCGATGATTTTCAGCGGCATTTATCCCATAAACCCCGAAGACTACAAAAACCTGCGCGAGGCTTTGGAGAAACTGAAATTAAACGATTCCGCCCTTGTTTGGGAACCCGAGAGTTCCGGCGCGCTTGGCTTTGGATTTCGCACGGGATTTTTGGGGCTTTTGCACATGGAAATTGTGCAAGAACGCCTTGACCGCGAATTTAATGTGGATATAATAACCACCGTTCCAAACGTGGAATACCGCGTTTATATGACAAGCGGAGAGATGATACCCATAGAAAGTCCAAGCAAACTCCCAGATGCAAGCCGTTATGACCATATAGAAGAACCATATATAAAAGCGCAGATTTTCACGCCCAAAGATTACGTTGGTCCTCTTATGCAGCTCGCAGAAGAAAAACGCGGAACATTTGGTACAATGGAATACTTAGACGAAAACAAAGTTATTTTGCATTACGAACTCCCACTTGCAGAAGTTATGTTTGATTTTTACGATAGATTAAAATCCGTTAGCAGAGGCTATGCAGGGCTTGATTATGAACAAGCTGGCTACAAAGAAAACCCTTTGATTAAATTGGATATCCTTTTGAACGGAGATCCTGTTGATGCATTTTCCGTTATTATCCACAAAGAAAAAGCCCAGCACTATGCACAGGCGATTTGCGTAAAATTAAAAGACCTAATTCCACGCCAGCAATTTGATGTTGCAATTCAGGGAGCCATCGGTGGCAAAATAATAAGCCGCACAACTGTTAAAGCGGTTCGCAAAGACGTGCTAGCCAAATGCTATGGCGGCGATATAACCCGCAAACGCAAGCTATTGGAAAAGCAAAAAGAGGGCAAAAAGCGAATGAAGAATATAGGTTCCGTTGAGGTTCCGCAAAAAGCATTCTTAGCTGTGCTTTCGCTCTCCAGCCCAAGCGGGCAAAGCGGCGATGATGATGATTAAAGCGGTATATTCCCGTGCTTTCTCTTTGGACCTTCTTGATGTTTTGTTGCCAAAGCCCTTAAATGCGCCAAAAGAATTCCGCGAGTTTTTGAAGGCTCAATAACATCGTCAACATAACCGCGAGAAGCTGCAATGGTAGGGTTTGCAAACTTGTCTATATATTCCTGTTTGCACTCTTCCCTTTTTGCATCTGCATCGCCGCCAGCTTCCTTTACTGCATCAATATCTTTTTTGAACACAATGTTCACTGCACCACCTGGTCCCATAACCGCTATTTCTGCACCTGGCCATGCTGCAACAAAGTCTGCTCCCAAATGTCTGGAACACATGCATATATATGCGCCACCATAACTTTTTCTCAAAATAACTGTTAATTTTGGAACGGTTGCTTCTGCATAAGCATAGAGCAATTTTGCGCCGTGCCTAATTATGCCGTTGTATTCTTGGTCGGTGCCCGGCAAAAATCCTGGCACATCAACAAAGGTAACCAAAGGTATGTTAAAGGCATCGCAAAAACGCACAAAGCGAGCCGCTTTATCGCTTGCATTTACATCCAAGCAACCCGCAGATTCACGTGGGTTGTTCGCCACAATGCCAACAGAGGTGCCTCCAAGCCGTCCAAAACCTATTATAACATTGCGGGCATAATTCTCTTGCAATTCCAAAAATGAATGTATATCCAAAACATTCCTGATAACCGCAGACATATCGTAGGGTTTTGAAGCATCTGCTGGAACAAGCTCCTCTATATCCGTTGGCATTTCCAAATTAACCGCAGAATTTACAGATGGCGGAATTTCCACATTGCTGTTTGGAATATAAGAGAGCAATTTTTTTACCCAGTCTAAAGTATCTTGGTCGTTTTCTCCAACGTGCGCAACAACTCCGCTTTTGCTGGAATGCATATCCGGGCCGCCGAGGGCTTCCATACTAACATTTTCCCCAGTCACGGTTTTAATAACCTCAGGGCCTGTTATGAACATATAAGATGTGTCTTTTACCATAACTACAAAATCGGTTATGCCAGGGCTATAGACCGCGCCTCCAGCACAAGGTCCCATTATAACGGATATTTGAGGAATAACACCACTCGCACGGGTATTTCTCATAAAAATATCTCCATAGCCGCAAAGAGCGCCTATGCCCTCTTGTACCCTTGCACCACCGGAATCGTTCATGGAAACAAAGGGGGCTCCGTTTTGCAGAGCCATATCCATAAGGCTTGCGATTTTTTTGCCGTGCATTTCGCCGAGCGAACCGCCCAGAACGGTGAAATCTTGTGCAGCGGCATATACCAAACGTCCATTTACAAGCCCAAAACCCGTAACCACTCCATCGCCTGGTGTCTTTTTTTTGCCAAGACCAAAGAACTCATTGCGAAGCTCTATATATGCTCCAACTTCTACAAAGGTTCCGGGGTCAAAGAAATACTCTATGCGTTCCCAAACAGAGAGTTTGCCTTTTTTGTGCTGCTTTTCAATGGCATCTGCACCACCTCCAAGCCTCATATTGTTTTTTTTAACATTCAAAGCCTCAATTTGGGCTGCATAAATAGGGTCTTTAGACAAATTACACCTCTCCAGTTGAATGTTAAAAATATAGTAAATGCTTACCTAACCGGCACGCGCAATATCTCCCTTTGGCTATCAAATTGAACTTTTACAATATACAAGCCTTTGGGCAAATCGTTAAGCTTTACGGAGTAGCTACCGCTTGAAAATTCGTGACTACGCATAAATTTTCCATTTAAGCTAAACACTTCTACGTATGCCGTTTTAGAAACTTGCAAATTCAAGCCGTTCTTAATCGCAAGGGCACCGTTGTTTGCTGCGTGCCTAGAGATAGATATTATTGGGGTGCTGTCTCCTTCGCTGCTGGAGCTACCACCCCCTGAACTGCTGGTACCACCGCTGCCAATGGAACTGCTAGAACCTCCGCTACCAATAGAGCTACTGCTACCTCTGGAACTGCTGGAACTAACCGCTCTGCTAGAACTGCTAACGGTACCTGTATTTGCTCTGGAACTGCTAGAGACGGTGCCAGTAGAATTGCTGGAGGTACCGCCGCTATTCGTACGGCATTTGAAAGTGGGCTTTGGTGGCAAGTCCATTTTGCCAATACATTTGAAATTTTTTATAGCCAAAGAACCAGTCTTTGCAGATAAGCCATCTACTTTTGGATCTGAAGAACCTACAAGCTCCCACGACCAAGCGCGGACTTTTGAAAGTTGAAATGGTGTTAGTTTGCTTTTGTCAACCCAAGTTGGTTGAGCCAATTCATCCGGAGGTATTGCAACAGTTGTCCAACTATCCTTTGAAGCAGTTGTAATGTTTTTATAATGGTCTTCTCCGCTACCCTCCGTAATAGTAGTACTCAACACTTTGAATTTATGAGCAGAACCTTTATATTGGTAGCTAAAACCGCCAGTACATTTTGAAAGGTCATAGCCGCCAGCACTGGCAGATTTGCCGTTGTTTCTGGAATCCAAACCTAATCCTACAAATGGCTCATATTTATAATCGCCTTGGTCAAGCGTGTAGCTTGGAATTTTAACAGCCCAGTCGCTACCATCTTGAAGAACTACGCGATAACTTTCAACGTCTTTGCAAGCTGGATTGCTATTTTCGTCTTTGCCTGTGAATTTAACGTTGGTTATTGAAGATTTAGCTTGACCTTTATCAGGTTTGCCATCTTTGTATCCAGCTTCTTTATCTGTATAGGCATACCAAGCTTCCCAAAGACCAGATAAAAGTTTATCGTCTTCGCTATCAGTTCCTGCACTAGCAAGCCTGTCTAATGTAGTGGAGTTTCCATCACCCCCGCCTACGGGAGGCATATTTGTGCCGCAACCACCAGAAGCACAAGCTTTTAAGTTGGGCATATTGCCGCTCACAAGCAAGCCTGCTAAAATAAGCATTGATTGGTTAAAATAAGAGGCATCGGCTGTACCGGTCTGGCCCATCATAGTGCTGAAAAATGAATTTAATTTGGCTTGATGGCTGGTATTATTTGTTAAAGCGCACATTAGAGAACCAATATAACTGGAATTGGAATTTTTACCCATAGTTCCTGTTAAGCTGATGGGTCCTGCTACGCTGGCAGGCGTTTGTTGATTAACCCAAGGTCCCAATTTATTGAGCAAAGTTTTTGCATCTGCATGACCAAACCAAGCATTTGCCGTAGCCCAGCGCCAAGGAGCACGAACCGCATCTTGCCCATAGTTTGTGCCAGTATATCCGCAAGATGAGCATTGTTTGGGATTGCCACTGTTATCTGCCCAATCGGAGGGCAAGCCAGTTGTGCCATTTTGGTTAGTTTTCAAAAAAGTATAATTTGCGGATTGTACACTGCCAAAGCCACTGAATAACGAAAAAGCCGCTGGAGCCACATAACTGGGGTTTCTATCTGTATCCCAAGCATCACCGGGTTTAAGCAAATTGCTGCCATTGGTCACTTCATGTTGAAGAATTTTTGCAGCTAAAGCGTTTCCATCTGTTTCATATTGGGCGACTCCAAACTGATAGCGACCTAGTATCAATGCCATGGCAACATCAAGGTCACCATCTGTAGCACCATTTTGCTGGTTAGCACTGCTAAAACCTTGAATTTTCCAGTGCATAAATCCATTGCTGTTTTTAAAACCATTGTAATATGCCCACAATTTTTTAAATTCGTCTTCATAACTCCTAGTGGCATCGCTGAAATAAACCGCCATAAGCATAGCGTAGCCTATCCCTTCGCTCACAGTGTAATCCGCATCTGATGGTTTATCCGGATCATAGAACTTAATGCGAGCGCAAGCAGTGCCGCCGCAAGTTCCGGTTACATAAAAATTTTCCAAATATTTCACCCATTTGTTTTTTAAATCTGCGTCTGCGGTTGAGTTCGCAACATTTATTGTTCCATTGCCGTACTGTTTCCTCTGCGGATATGGATAATTAACCGCAGAATACGCTAAAAGCGTTGCAAGTGCCAAGAAGAGTGTTATTTTTTTGAGCATGAGAACGCCCCCATTTTAAGCTAAAAACTACCTATATTAAATATATATTATTTTAGGCAGGTGGGGGAAGTTTTTTTACCTAATCGGCACTCTCAACACTTCCATTTGGCTGCCAAACTGAGCTTTCACTATATACAAGCCCTTTGGCAGGTCGGCAAGGGATATATTATGGTTGCCTTGAGTGAATTTCAGTGAGCGTACTTTGTTGCCTTTTAGGTCAAAAACTTTGAAGCTTGCATCTCTGGCTACTTGCAAATTCACGGAGTTTTGCATTGCGTTTAGGCTGTTGGTAAATGCAATTTGAGGCAAAGCAATTGGATTGGGCTTCTCAACGCTGGAACTGGAGCTGGAGCTGGAACTTGGAATGCTTGATGAGCTAGGAGGTGGAGGAGGACTTGTGCCATCTGTAGCCGCTAGGATATTCACGAATACAAAATTATTGGCTCCGGTAAAAGTTAATTTCAACGTTGTTTCTGAACCGCTGGCTGTTATATTTATAGGAATATAATCCGAATTTTTCCATGTTGATGCGCCGCCTGTGCTTGCAAGTTCAGCGGAAGCGGAGCCTACGCCATCGCCTTGCAAAGAAACAGTTGCCGCAGCCGTTGAGCCATATCTAAGTCTCACTTTATAATTGCCCGGTCCTGAAAGACCGGTTAACTTATAGCTAACGCTAAACGTACTTGAGTTGCCCTGCAACACCGGAGCCGAGTTTAGAATTACCGAATCCTTTGCCCCAGACATACTACTAGGAACAAAGTCCACCGCATTGGTTGCCGCTCCACCCACCGCGACCTTGCCAGTTTTTTGCCCTTTTTCCGCTGCATTGCCACAATTTATGGTTAACTGAGTTAAATTCACATTATTGGAACCATTCGCAGAGGTGATTGAGCCACCTGTATTGCGTTTACTCATAATTTGCTGAACATATTTTCCAGATGCGGATAAACCACCGCATAAAGCCGCCGAAGATTCGCATTTGTCTGTGTAAGACCAATTTGCCCAAGAAATGCCAAGTGTTTCAACTAAGCTCATCCAGCCATTTGTTAAATTCCAATCTTGTGTACCTCCACCATCTGCTTGGCTTGTTCCCCACTCAGTAGCAAAAACTGGAAAATTATTGCACCAAGCAACCTGAAGACTAGCTTTATAAGCGTTATGGTTTTGATCCGAAGTATAAAAATGCAGAGTGTACATAACATTCTTTGCCTTGCTCGCATTAATGGGATTAGCCGCTGGGGAAGATAAGTCAGCGGAGTAGTTAGGGTTGCCCACTATTATTATGCCATCTGGATCATTTGCTCTGATAACATCTATAAGCGATTCCGCATAAGATTTTATTTCAGACCAAGATTGCTTTATTGGTTCGTTGAATAACTCATAAAGAACATGGGTGTAGCCTTTGCTTTTTGCATAACTAGATACCGAGCGAAAGAAATTCGTGGCTCCGTTCAAATCCGTATTATGATAATGCCAATCCGCAATAACATAAATTCCTGCTTGTGAAGTCCAATCCATAAAATTTTTGGCATCTTGGTCATTGGTATTCCCTATGGCTACTCTAATTACGTTTGCATTCCACGGAGAAGCCGCAAGAGTAGTGACACTACTCTGATTGTAATATTTGCTACCCTCTGAGTATATATTCCAAAACATGCTCATACCACGAAGCACATAAGGGTTGCCGTTTTTATCCACAAGTTTGCCATTGCTAACAGACAATTTGCCGTGTTCTGAAACTGGGGTGGCAAAAGAGAAAACCACCATTAGCGCAATTAAAAAGAGAGAACGTATCATACATATAATATACATATTTTTTTTACCAAAAAAGTATTTTTTCGCTTTTTTGTGATATTTGGCAATAAAAAAGCCCTCTTGCGAGGGCTTAGGCTTGCAAAAGCGAAAAATAGATTATTTCAACATGATTTTTTGCACAATTCCACGGCTCTCAGAGCGAACCATATAAACGCCCATAGGCAAGTTTGCTAGGTTCATTGATTCGCCTTCAACAAGTGCTTTTTTGGCTACTACCTTGCCCTGCAAATTTACAACCTGCACAGTGCCAGCAAAGTTTGCAGAAAGGATATTTCTATTCAAATTGAATTTATATATAGAAGAAGCCATTTTGCCACCGATAATTGGATTGGGACTGGGGCTGCCGCAATCTGCGCATGGCGGGAGTTCTTCTGCTGCTCCGCTACAAGAACCATGCCAACCGACTTCCTTCAACTGAAAGTGAATCGTTTCTGCGGTTGCTGTCTTGGTTTTAAGAGCAAATTTCAAAGCCTCTGCTTTTGTGAGAGCGGTCTCTATAGGCTCAGTTGGCTCATCAGTTTGGTAAGAAAGCCCAAAGGATTCCCATTTTATATTAACAGTTTTCCAGCTTGTAGCAGCGGGCAATTTCGCTACCCAAGTATTGTACTCATATAAGGATTCGTTCCAACCGAGTTCAACATCAACACCAGCTTTGTCTGCTTTATAAACTATGCAAAGACCTGCTCCAGCAGCTCCAATGTTTTCTATGTAAGATCCTTCAAAGTCTGTTCTGCTGCACTCTTCTTTTCCGCGCCAATTAAAACCAATAGCAGACACATTGGGTTTTTCATCAGTTCCGCCCGGATTTGAAAATTTGACATCTAAACCTTCCGTTCCAGCACCTAAGCCATAACCTTTAACCATATAATGCTTGCCAGCTGTTCCGGTTGTGGCACCTGCCACCGTCTCATTTACCCAATCCACATTTTGCTTTCCAGGCTCTATGTATTTCTCAATAACAATAGTACCAACCGCCTCGTTTGGCTTTAGATCGGTCTCGCATCCACCTTGCCCTTTTGGTACGAATACGTTTTTGTTAGAACTAGCATCTTTTACAGTTCCACCTTCGTCTGCATAGCCAAACCACCAGCCGCCAGTTCCATCAAAACAAGGCCTGCCCCAGCCATTTGCAGCACTTGGTGTAGTCTTTGACCAGCAGTATATTGCACCTGGTGTATGTACTTGTCCGCAAAATGTACCGCAGTTAGTTGTCTCAAGCAAATTAGGGAAATCCCAAAGATCTCCCCCAGCAAAGGCTAAATTGGCTAAACATGCCAAAGCCAAAATTCTAATCTTACTCATCTAAAACCTCCGTTAAATTAGATTCTCCTCTAAAATATAGAAAATTTTTACAAAAAATAGACATTTTTTTTACAAACGCACCATAATTGCCCTTTTATGGTGATAAAAACCCTCAGAATCCGCAATTTTAGCTATATTTGCCCCATTTTTTTCCAAAGCCTTTTTGCCATATTTTATAATGCTAGTCCTCTTCAAAAAATCATAAACCCCAAGCGGACTCGCAAACCTAGCCGTGCCATTTGTTGGCAAAACGTGATTGGGGCCTGCAAAATAATCTCCAACAGGTTCAGAAGAATAAGAGCCTATGAATATGGCTCCAGCATTTTCCACCATTTTTTCCAAATCGTCTTGATTTTTTGCCACTATCTCCAAATGCTCAGGCGCAATTCTATTCACAATACCCACAGCCTCTTTCATGTTCTTAGCCAAAAAAATTCTTCCATAAGCGGTAAGAGATTTTTCTAGTATTTCCCTCTTTGGACTTACATTCACCTGCTCTTCTATGCAGATAGCGAGTTTTTTTGCAAAAGCCAAGGAATCTGTTACGCAAACAGAAGCCTCAAAACCCGATCCGTGTTCTGCCTGTGAAAGCATATCTGCAGCCACCCAATACGGGTTTGCCGTGGCATCTGCCAAAACCGCAATTTCAGAGGGACCTGCTATCATATCTATATCCACGGTACCAAAAACCTCTTTTTTTGCAAAGGCGGCAAATACATTGCCGGGACCAACAATTTTATCAACTGGAGCTATGCCTTTTGCGCCATAAGCCAGCAAGCCTATTGCCTGCGCACCGCCAATGTGATAAACTTCTTTTATTCCGAGTTCCAAAAGCACATAAGCAACCGAGCTGTGCAAAGCATCTTTTATGGGACTCACAACCACAAGCTCCTTTACCCCTGCAACCAAAGCTGGAACCGCGTTCATAATGAGAGTGCTTGGGTAAACTCCTGCACCACCGGGTACATATAACCCAACTCTTTTGAGAGGCCTAATTTTTTGCCCCAAAACCTCTCCGTCTTTGCCTTTAAAAGCCCAAGATTTTTCCGTTTGCTTTTGATGAAAAACCTTGACATTTTCAATTGCTTGTTTTAACGCATTTTTCAAACCCACATCAATTTTGGCAGCGGCTTGTTTAATTTCCGCTTCGCTAACCTTCAAATTATTTTTCCTCAACCCATCATATTTCTTAGCATAAAGAACCGCCACTTCAAGCCCCTTTTCCTTGACTTTGAAAAGAATTTCCTTAACAAGTTTTTCAATTTCGTTATTTTGCGCAGCGGAGCGAGAACAAATTCTCAAAACCTCTGGTGAATTTTGGTTTGCTTTTATTATTGGAATGTGCATATTGTGAAATATAGCAAACTCGTGGTTCAAACAATTATCAAACAATTATATATGCCTCAAAGCCTCGGCGATTAGCTTGCCTGCGTCTGCTCCCCTGCCTAAAATTTCGGAGGCTTTTTCAACAGCTTTTTTGGCTCCTGGATCTTTTACCCCAAGTGTATGCAAGGCAAGCACAGCTTCTTGTTCTGCAAAAGGCAAATTCGCAGATGAATCTTTGCCAGCGGTTGCGGAAATTGAAAGAGCCTTGTCTTTAAGGGCAAGTATGAGCATCTCAGAAGTTTTTTTGCCAATGCCTTTTATTTTGGAAAGACCTGCGCTGTCGTTCATTACAATCAAAGAGAGCAAATCTCCTGGTGAAATAGAACTTAAAATTCTCTGCGCCATTTTTGGCCCAATGCCATTTACATCTATCATTTTCAAAAACAATTCTTTTTCTTGTGTATCTAAAAATCCGTAAATGGTAAGAGAATCTTCTCGCACAACAAGGTGAGTTAAAAGCACCACTTCTGAACCTTCGCTAGGTAGCATCTCGCCTGTGCGAGCACTAACATTAACGCCATAACCCACTCCACCACATTCAATAATTGCAAGCAAGGGAGCCTTATGTACAAGCAACCCGCGAAGCCTCTCTATCATTTCCATTCCCACTCGGTGCCATTTTTGCCATCTTTAAGCACAACTCCAATGGATAACAATTCATCGCGAAGCCTATCGCTCTCTGCCCAGTTTTTTGCAATGCGCGCAACGTTTCGTTTTTCGATAAGTTCTTTTGCCATAGCTTCTTCTTTTGGTGTACGCTTTACTTTTTCCGGTTTGTTGAGCAAACGAAGCCCAAGAACGCTGTCAAACTCACTTATCAGAGCGGCTTTTTCGCAATCTTCTATAGAGGAATCTGCGAGCATTAAATTCAATACGCCAATAGCCGCAGAAGAATTCAAATCATCTGCTATGGCATTTTTGAAAGCAGAACTCCACTCTCTTGCTTCCACGCTTTTAACCTTGCCTTCAATGCCAATGAAAGGATCTGTTTTTCTTCTCAGTGCGCTCAGAGAATCCACAGCATTTCCCATTGCTTCCCAGCTAAAATTCAAATAATTTCTATAATGGCTTGTTAAAGCAAAAAGCCTGTAAGCCATAGGGTCAAAGCCCTTTCTAACCAAAGCATCCAAGGTTAAAAACTCTCCACTGCTTTTGCTCATTTTGTTGTCGGTATTGCTTTCTCTAAGGAATTCTCCGTGCATCCAAAATCTTGAAAATAGCTTTCCGGTGGCACATTCGCTCTGAGCTATTTCATTTGTGTGATGAACACGTATATGGTCTGTGCCACCGCAATGAATATCCAGAGTTTCTCCGAGAAGAGACATAGACATAGCGGAACATTCTATATGCCAGCCTGGGAAGCCAACTCCCCAAGGGCTATCCCATTCCATTGCTCTTTTTTTGTCTTTTGGGCTGAACTTCCACAGGGCAAAATCGGTTGCAAATTTCTTTTCGCCAATGTCTATACGTGCTCCGCTTTTTAAACCCACAATATCAAGCCTCGCAAATTCCGTATATTTTGGGAATTTCATAGAATCAAAGTAAATTCCATCACTCGTTTTATATGTATAGCCTTTTTTTTCCAGTGTTTCTATCAAATCAATCTGTTCTTTTATGTAATCTGTTGCCTTGCACCAAATAGTAGGCGGCAATACGTTCAATAGTTCCAAATCTTCTTTGAATCTTTGCGTGTAAAATTCCGCTACTTCCCAAACGCTTTGCCCTGTACGTGCCGCACCCTTTTCCATTTTGTCTTCGCCATCGTCTTCATCGCTTGTTAAATGACCAACATCGGTTATATTAACAACGTGGCGAACCTTAAAACCAAAATACTCAAGACTTCTTCGGAGCAAATCCTCAAAAAGGTAGGTTCGCAGGTTACCTATGTGAGCGTAATGATAAACGGTTGGTCCGCAAGCATAAAGGCGAACTTCAGGAACTCCTTCGGGGAGCGCAAAGTTTTCCTTAGCGCGACTTGCAGTGTTATAGAGGGATAATGTTTTTTTTGTCATAATGACCAACCAGGTTTATTTCCGTCTGAAAGGAAATCGTCAAGAAAACTTGGCTCACTAGGTATTTCCCTAGTGGGCGAATTTGCAACTTGCACAGGTTGTGCCACTGGTAGCGGCATCGTTTGTGGAACAGGCTGTTGAATGGGTTGTTGAATATACTGCTGTGGAACGGGTTGCGGAATGGGTTGTGGCGCAGGCTGTGGCGCAGGCTTAAACATATTTTGAATGTGTTGCTGCACAGCAGACTGAGTTGTTTGAACAGATTTAGCTGGCGGTGGAATAGGAACAATCTTTGGTTGCGGAACAGGTTGTGGAACAGGTTGTGGAATTTGCGAAACTTGCGGAACATCCACAAAACCGCCAGCCATAACTATTACCTTTGTTTTGCCCTTGTATTCATCGCCGGAGTCATTGCCTATTTTGAGGAATTTAACCGTGCCTTCAGGTGGGTTATCCAATACGCAACTATAATGAGGAATTGTATGTCCTTCTTTTTTTGTCCAACCAAAAAGTTTTTGAACCTCGCTCACCACCTCAAAATGTTTTCTTTGAGAATAGCCGTGTTCGTAAAAATGATAAACCAAAAGCCGTGAGGCAACTTTGCCATTATGATTCAAAAGCAGTTTATCGTTTATGGCATTCGCGAGCTTCTTCTTTATTTCTTCAACATTTTCAGACGAGGCTTCCACAGTGGTTATTATGGCTTCGCCGCAATTTTTAAGAGTAGAACAAACATCGGCAAAATCTATGTTTCTTTTGGTGTATTTGGTAACCGTTTCCATTATGGATTTCAATACCGTTTGAAAACGCAAATCCACAAGCTCATAAGCTAAATCAGCAGAGGCATCTTCATCGCCCAAAACCTCTTCTATGTTCGCTTGATTTATGACTATTAGGGCATCTACGTGTTTTTTTAGCTCCTCTATGCCTTGCTCCGCTATTTCAAACCTGTCTAATTCAACTAGATTAGGCATTGTGGTAACGCCTATGGTGAGCGCATTTCTTTTATTTTCTTGGGCTTTTTTTGCAGCTTTAGCTACATAAGGCGCAGCTCCCGTTCCTGTACCTCCGCCCATGCCAGTTACAACGAGTGCCAAATCCGCATCTTTGAAAGTTCTCACAAATTCCTCAAAATGGTCTTCGGCCTGAGCCTTAGCTGTTGCTAAATCGCCGCCAGTACCCAAATAGTGAGAGTCATCGCCCAAACCGATATTATGCTGAAAACCGTTCTTTTCAAGCTCCCTAATGGAACCGCCATCGGAATTTATACCCACAAAATCAACTAATTGCTCCTCATTTTCAGAAATCTGCGACTTGAGGCTCATAAGAATATTCACCCCGCAGGTACCAACCCCTGCAAAACAGACAGAAATTGGCTTACCAAAAGTACCTCCGGCACTTTCTATCAAAGGTTCTCTCTTAACATCATCATCCGTTTCAATTAGAGGTTCCTGTAGCATATCGCCCTCAGGCATATAGCGTTTATAGGCTTGCAAAATTTTCCTCTGTTTTTCCGGTATATCGGGCATCAAAACCTCCGTGTATCCTGAATATAGAAAAAATTTTCGTGCCTGTCTAAAAGCTTTGCCAATAAAACAGGCATTAAACCCTGCCCACGAAGTGAAGCTGGCAGGGTGAGTAAAAATTTACGAAACTTTGGAAAAAATCTTGAAAAGACCAAATTTTTCCGTTTTTTTCCTGTTTCCAGTACTGGTTTTCCGTTCCTCGGGGGCAATTAAGCTCTGCAAAGCCCCAACAGCAGCCGAAGACAGGTCGTCTCTTGTTTCGCCATCCCACCTAATAATTGCCTTTTTAGCAGGAATCTCAAAAATCTCGCTAGCCAGTTTTTCTATGCCCTTTAATGGCAACGAACACTCCAAAATAATGGAATCCGGCTTGCAAAAATTATCTGTGTCCATAGTTCGCTTTATTTCCATAAACAAATTGCGCATTATTTCGCGAGTAAAGTAGCACAGAACATAGTTGCTAATTGTAAGCTTTGTTTTTGTTCTGTTTTTCCCGGGCAAGCCAAGTCTGCTGTACTTAAAACTTTCATCTGTTTCGTTATCAAAAATGCAAGATGTTTCTTCCAAGAGCTCAAGGCAATCGTCCGAAGACAAAAGTTCTTTGGAATCATCGGAAATTTCCTCTTTTTTCACCTTAGTGTAAAATTTCTGCATATAGTCGCTTTTTTCCCTAAACTCAAAATCATGCTCGGTTAACTTTGGATTTTTATGATAACAAAGGCACAAACGCCAAAAAATTTCCTTCAACTCCCTTAAACCCATTTCTTTTTTGTTCAAATATTTGAGTTCAGATTTTTCCCACACGGAAAATTCAGAGAATGTATCTGTGATGTGTATCAATGCGGTTTTGCCCTCTTTTTCTTTTTTATTTGCAAGTGCCCTAAACTCTTTTTCACAAGAGAGAGACACGCTTATTTTTTCATCTTCTTCCTTCAAAATCTCCAAAAGCCTCGATAGCATAGGATGTTTGGTCACAAAATAAACATCAAAACCAAGGCTTTTTGTTTTGCTACCCACGGGATTCAAAACCCTTACAATATCCTCTTTGTCATCGAAAATGGTGAAATAAGGACTTGTGAAAAACCTTATTTTTTCACCAGGGATAGGAGTTTGAAACATTTTTTCCGACCGCTTACATTCTCTTATTTCCTTCATTTCTTCTTCTGTGATAACCCTCGGTTTGGGAGATTTAAAACTGAACGGAGAAAACAGCACATCAAAATAATTCGCAGAAATTGTAACTTCCATAAGAGAATCAAAATCGCAACCGTTCACGTGTTGCCACTCTCTTATATTCTTTTCTATGCAGTTCGCTACAGATTTTATGCGATTTTCATCAATTCTATTTTGTGCAATTCCAGGAAAGTCCTCAAATTCGGTCGCATCGAAATTAACCGTTCCCGCGTTCCATTCGCTCTCAACGCCATCACGGGGTTGAATATCGTTTGCTACAGCAAAGTTCATGCTAACGCCGCTATAGCCAAAATCTAGATTGAGTTTTGCTTTTTTAGCTCCCATATCTATAGCCCCCCTTCTTTCCCTTTTGTGAACGCCAAATTCTTAAAACGCAAATCCAAAATATTTATGGAATTTATGTCCAAATTCCGCATATTTCTAGTCAATTGCCTGTAATACCTAAAAGCTGTTTTCCAATAGTCATCTTCCAATGAAAATACCGTTTTAAAATCAACATCATTGAAAAACACAGTTATTTGCTTTTCGGCTATCCTCGGAATAAGTTGTGAAACTCTGGTATAAAGCAAGGCATCGTTTTTCTTCATATCCATTAAAAAATTTGTAGCCAAAGAAATATCGTCTGGATTATTTGCATCCACAACTGGCAAATCTGCTGCATTTATGCTATACGGGTAAATTTTACCCTTGTCTGAATATATTATAGGCACAGTATCCGAGCGTTGCGACATAAGGGTGAAAAGCGGGCTAGATTCCTTAAATGCAATCTCAAGCTCATAAGGAATAAACTTCACAGTAAAGTTTATCTCTCCGAAAATCATGCTATCGGCTTCCAAGCGAGAGCGAATTTCTGCGGTATCTTTTACGTAAATTTTTTCTTCATATCCATAACCTATTATTTTTCTGAAAGTATATTCCGAAATCCTATCAAGTTTCTGGGGCTTCACATCGCTAAAAGCCATAAACTCTAAATTTATGCTTGGAAGAACAAAAGTAAAAATAGTGCCACAGAACAAAATCAAAACGACCAAGCCTGCTATGCGTTTATTATGACGCTGCAAAAAACTTCTAATAGTTGTTTTTCTCTTTAAAATTAGGCTACTCACGGCCTTTTTTCTCTCTTTTTCGTGATATTTAAGCATTATACAATCTCCAAAATTTTCGCACTAAGCGAAGTTATGTTCCCCGCACCCATTGTCACAATCAAGTCCCCGTCTTTTGCCTCACCAGTCAAAAACTCTAAAGCATTTTCTTTTGCACCTATAAAATGCGCATTCTTATGCCCACTTGAGTGCGCATAACCTAAAATAAGTTTGCTGGAAATTCCCTCTATCGGTTCTTCTCTAGCTCCATAAATATCACAGAGCAATAGAATATCGCTGTCTCCAAAAACAGTTCCGAATCCCTCTGCGTGGTTTTTAGTGCGAGAATATAGATGAGGCTGAAACACAACTATAATGCGTCTATTTGGGAAAGATTCTCTGAATGCAGAAAGGCTTGCCGCAATTTCCGTTGGGTGATGGGCGTAGTCATCGAACAGCAATGCACCGCGAACTTTTCCCTTAAATTCCATTCTCCTTTTAACTCCAGCGAAAGCAGCAAGTGCTTTTTTTGAAACTTCAACAGGGATGGATTCTTCTGTTGCGAGAGCAAGAGCACCAACAGCATTTTGAACATTGTGCCTGCCCAAAAGTCTAATTGAAAATTCACCGAGCAATTCTCCACTCTTATAAACCGAGAATGTAGATCCATTTTCTGAATAGCGGCAATTCTTTATATTATAGGTTGCCTGTGGGCTAAAGCCATAAGTTACCACGGGTTTGGCAAGCCTCGATAAAACACTCCTGCATCCATTGTCGTCTAAACACAAAATCACCTGCCCATAAAAAGGTACTTTATTTGCAAATTGCACAAAGGCATTTTTTATATCGTCTAAATCTTTATATGTATCCAAATGGTCTGCATCTATATTGGTTATTATTGCAGAACTTGGCATCATTTGCAAAAAACTGTGGTCAAATTCATCGGATTCGGCAACCAAATAAGAGCCTTTTCCAATGGTTGCCCCAGAACCCTTGCCCTGCACAATGCCACCAACTATAACGGTTGGGTCTTCGTCTGCCATTTCTAAAATTGAACCAACCAAAGAGGTTGTGCTGGATTTTCCATGTGTGCCAGCTATTGCTAAAGTGTATTTGAGGCGCATGAGTTCGCCAAGCATCTCTGCGCGCCTAATAAGTGGAATTCCCATTCTTTTTGCGTATTGCATTTCTGGGTTGTCTGCATGAACAGCAGAAGAATAAACAACAAGTTCGGCATCAGAAACATTCTCTGCCTTGTGTCCTATAAATATCTCAATGCCAAGATTTTTTAGATAATCGGTTTGAGCACTTTCTTGCATATCGCTTCCGCTAACATCAAAACCATTGTGGTGCAAAATCTCTGCAATGCCGCTCATGCCGGCTCCGCCTATTCCTATGAAATAGGTTTTGTGAATACGATTGCTGGGTATAAGTCTTCCTAAATCGAGCATATATCCCTCGCAATATCACCAGCAGCCCTGCGATTCAATTCGCCTAGCTCCTTTGCCTTTTTAGACATATTTTCCAACATTTCATTATCATTCATCAAAGAGTTTATTTTTTCCAAAAGATTATTTGGCTCAGAATCCAATTCCACAAAAGCAGCACCATCTTTTTCCACAGCTCTTGCATTGTGTTCCTGATGATTTGCTGTTGCATAAGGATATGGCAAAAGAATGGAGGCTTTTCCAAAAGCGAGAATTTCTGCAAGTGTTGATGCACCGGAGCGCGATATTATCAAATCTGCGTGTTGCATATAGGCGTATATGTTATCTAAAAAAGCGGTGATTAAAATATTTTTTGAACTATTGTATTTTTGTGCAAGAGAATCTGCGTGTTTTGCTCCTGCCTGCCAAACAACGGATAAATTTTCATTTGCAGATATTTGCTCATAAATCAGCCCTATTTTATTGTTTATCCCAAGTGCTCCCTGCGAGCCGCCTGTTATTAAAATGCGGAACTTTTTATTATCTGTAAAAATTTCTGGGGCAGGCAAATTCTCTGGCATTTTGCGAACTGGATTTCCCTGCGTTTTAGATGCCACATAAACTTTTTTTGCAAATTTTGCGCATATTTTATTTGCAATTCCCATAACGGCATTTGGTTCTATGGCGTAAAATGGAATTCTTTTGATTATTGCCGCAAGCATAACCGGCAAGGCAACATAGCCGCCTGTTGCAACTATAAATGCCGGATTTTCTTTTTTAAGCAATTTTGCAGAACCAAGCACCGAAAGCAACAACTTGAACGGCAACAATAAATTGTGAATTATGCTACCTCTTTTCAAAGGCACCGCTTTAATGGTTCTATAACTATATTTGGAGAGCAGTTTCTCTTCCATAGCTGGTGCAGCCCTGCCTGCAAAAATTACGTTGAACGAATTGTTATCGCTCAAAAAATTTTCAGCAACAGCAAGAGCTGGGAACACATGCCCACCTGTACCACCACACGCAAAGAGAATGGTTTTCATTCTGGTTCTCCCTTGTGAAACGATGATATTTGAACCAACATACCCATAAGGAAAAAATTCATAGTTAAATTTGCACCGCCAGAACTCACAAAAGAGAGTGGTTGCCCTGTGTTTGGAAGCAAGCGTAAATTAACACCTATATGAAAAAGTATATTCAATGCAAAAATTATACCTACACCCCAAGCTATATTTTGGGCAAGCATGGCATCTCTGTTGTTCACCTTTATCCTCGCCGCAATCCAAAAACAGGAGAATAAAAATCCAAACATAGCAATTGTGATTGGAAGCAAAAGCCACATTCCAAGTTCTTCTCCCAAAATGCTATAGGCAAAATCATTGCGCGCTCCAAACAAACGGAGTTTTATAGTCCCCTTATCCAAACCTTTTCCTATTATTCCACCGTCTGCCATTGCCTGCAAAGCTTCGTTTTGCTGTTCATTGCCAATTCCGCCTTCTTGAAAATAAGCCCACACCCTATTTATGCCGTGAACTTTCACAAGAGAGTTGTCTTTGTCAAGATTAGATATGAAAAAAACCGCCAAAATCGGAAGAACCACGAGTACAAGCAGGGGTAAACGAGATTTTAATTCCATTTCCTGAATCAAAATCATAAAAAACAAAATCAAAACAAAAATCATCACCATAGAATAATTAGGCATGCAAAAAGCCAACATTCCAACTGGCAAAATTGCAAGCAGTGGTAAGATAAAAAATTTCCCGTTCAATCTTATTTGTCCACGTCCCCAAATTTTCATATCAGTGAGCAATTTAGCAACAAAAATCATAAAAAATACCTTCACAGTCTCTCCAACCTGAAAAGACATACCCCCTATTGTTAACTGCCTTTTAAGCATAACTATTTCATTTTTATAGCCGCCAATTGCTTTTAGTTCAGCCTCTGTATAATACCCGCGAAGTGCAGAAACATAAACCTTATCCCAACCAGCATCCACCCATATAGCAGAAATTTGCAAAAGTACGGCAAGTGCAAAAAGCACAAAGGCAAAGCTAAAACCATCTTTATTCCATAAAATGCTCTCGCCCACAGAAAAACGCCAAATATAACGCCTCCACAGAGAAACCGATACAAAAAATCCAATAACAAAAAATATCAATGGAACGAGAGCGTTTTTTATAGCAATGTTTTCATAAGGAATGGATGTTCCATTAAAGGTACTTATCTCTATGTAAATTCCAATTATGGAAAACAAAACTGGAAGCAATAGCAACTGCCATTTGCCATATTTCATTCTTTCCCACAAATTGTGAAAATAATCGTAGAGAAAATTCATTTAGGCTATCTCCAGCAGTTTTTTGGAAACTTCTTCCAATTTCATTGAACGGGATCCTTTTATCAAAACCATATCTTTTTCGTGCAGCAATAATTTCAGGGCATCCATAGCCTTTTCCTTATCCTCAAAATATTTTATCCTAGAAGATTTTAATCCTGCCTTTTCTGCGCCCTTGCAATATTCCACCGCATCACTACCTATTGCCACCAAATAATCAACGGATAATTCCGGCAGCATGGAACCTATCTCTCTATGATATTTTTTGCTCTGTTCACCAAGCTCTTTCATATCGCCCAAAACAACTATTCTGCGGCCATTGCAAGGCATATTGGAAAGCGTTTGCAAAGACATTTTCATTGAATGTGGATTTGCATTGTAGCAATCAGATATTATGGTAAGTCCGTTTTCTTCAAAAATTTGCATCCTCATATTGCAGGATTGAACTTCCAAAAGAGCTTCGGCAATCGTATTTTTTGGGATTTTAAACAACGCACCCACAGCAATAGCAGCAAGAGCATTGTACACGCTGTGCATACCCGGAACAGAGAGTTTGAACCATGTGCGCGACAGGCGGAATTTAGCGCAGCCATTTTCCCACAAAATTTCATCTGGCTTAACCACTCCCCTTTTCACACCATAAGTTATCACATTATATTTCAAGGTGCTGCGAATTTTGGAAAGAAAATTGTCATCGGCATTTATAACCAAATACCCTTTCTTTTCGGCAAAGCCTTCCACTATGGATTTTTTTTCTTTGAACACGCCTTCTAAACTGCCCAACCCCTCTAAATGAGCTGGAGCAATATTTGTGATAACGGCAATGTCTGGAATAGCCGCTTGAGTGAGCTGGCGAATTTCACCGGGCAAGCTGGTTCCCATTTCTATAACGGCTGCTTGGTGTTCGCTTTTTAAACCCAATAGAGTCATTGGAACTCCAAAGAGGTTGTTCAAATTTCCCTTTGTGACAAGGGTGTTAAAACTTTTGCCAATAACTGCGGCAAGCATCTCTTTTGTGGAGGTTTTGCCTGCGCTGCCTGTGATGCCAACAACCTTCAAATTCGGAAAGCTCTTTCTATAGCCCCTAGCAAATTTGAGCAATGCCTTGGTTGTGTCTTCTGTGGCCACCGCAAGCGGAATTTTTGCAATTTCAACTTCTGCTGAATTCACTACTGCCATAACTGCTCCTTTTTTAAATGCTTCTTCAATAAACCCGCCTTTATGCGGATTGAAATTCTTTCCAACAAGTGCCCAGAAAATTTCGCCCTGTTTAATCTCTCTGGAATCAAAATTCAGGCACGTTTTTTGCATTTTAATTTTTTGCGGAACTTCCGCTACAACAGCAGAGGGAACTTCTTGCAACAAAAGTTGCAAGAAGCTGTCTATTGTTATGTTCAATTCAAAAGACATACTTAACCGCCAAACGCCTCAATTAATATTTCTTTATCGCTAAAGTGATGTTTTTCCTTTCCAATAATCTGATAGTCTTCGTGCCCCTTGCCCGCAACTACCAATACATCGCCGTTTTGCAAGGCAAGCACAGCCTCTTTTATCGCTTCTTTTCTATCCGCTACCTTATTGTATTTCTTTGCAGAAAATCCCTTTTCAATATCTTTCAAAATTTGTTCAGGTTCCTCAGTTCTTGGATTATCAGATGTTACCCAAATTTTATCTGCAAGTTTTTCTGCAATAGCACCCATCTCCGGTCTTTTTGTTTTATCCCTATCTCCACCGCAGCCAAATACCAACAGCAAATTTTTTCTGCAAATTTTGCGCGCTGCCACAAGAGTTCTTTCCAAAGCATCTGGAGTGTGGGCATAATCAACAATGGCAATTTTTCCGTTCTTATTATGCACAACCTCAAAACGCCCCGGAACGTGTATGTTCTCAAGCGCATGGATTAAAGCACTTTCTAGAATATTCATCTCTCTTGCCCATTCTATGATGAGCATTGCGTTTTCCACATTGTGTTCGCCAAAAAGCGAAACTTTCACATTGTCTATTTTTATTCCCTTTTCGCTCATGGAAACTTTGAATTGTTTTTTTGAAACTCCAATTCTCTCTCTAAAAAACAATTCTCCATACAAACGGTTGCCATAAGAATTATCAATGTTTATAAATCCTATTCCCTTGCCCAAAAGTTCTGAGATAAATAACAGTTTCTTGGCTTGGTAGTAATTTTCCATTGTACCGTGGAAGTCTAAATGGTCATGGCTTAAATTTGTGAACAAAGCCGCTTTGTAATGAATTCCCATAACACGCCCCTGAACAAGAGCGTGGCTAGAAACTTCCATTACAAGTTCTGTGCAACCTGCTTCAACTGCACGATATGCAAATTCATATAATTCCAAAAACCCTGGAGTGGTTAAATGAGCATCTTCTTTTTTATCGTCTATAAGGTTGTGAATTGTACTTAGCAAAGCGGTTTTTTTACCAGCCGCTCTCAAAACCGAATTCATCATAAATGCGCAACTAGTTTTTCCGTTTGAGCCAGTTACCGCATAGCAATTGAGTTTGGAAAATGGATTGCCAAAATTTTCTTTTGCAAATAGATATCTTGTAAAAATAACATCATTGACTGAGGCCCATCTATCTTCAAATCCCTTTGGAGCAGGCAAGGTAGAAACAACAGAAGAGGCTCCTTTTTCCAGTGCCTCCAAAGCGTGTGCTTTTTCTGAACCATCAAGGCAAGGGACGGCAAAGAAAATATCCCCGCCGCCAACTACTCTGGAATCATCCCTTAACCTATTTTTGGCTTTCAAAGCTATATGCCCTCCCTCAGTCTTATGTGAACCGTGCTTCTTTTGCCTGCAATGCTGCCCGGTTCGGGGAACTGTTCATATACTTTTCCAACTCCTTCGTAAATAACATTGCTGATATGTTCAAGCATCCCAAGAGCATCTCTAAGCGCAAGCCCCCTTACATCTGGCATAAGCCCTGTATTTCTCTGATATTCTCTTAAAGATAACTCCAAATATTCACCCAAAGAATCTTTTTTTATTGTTTGCGCAACAACAGAACCTGTTTTGCTCAAATGGTCAAAGCGCACCGTGCAACGCAAGCTGCTCGCTTTGTTTTCTGCTGCTTGTTTAGTATATCCCACAAAAGACACATCATTGCACAAGCTGTCTGCGGGGGCATATTCCCTCGCAAAAGCTGTTGGCGATAGAGATGGATGCAAATATATTTGCTCCATTATTTTTTGAAACACTGGCCCAGCAACTGTTGCACCTGCTCTTCTTGTGTTATACATCGTAACGAGGCATATAAAATGCGGGTCGGTGGCACTTTCCATTCCTATAAAAGAAGAATTGTACAATTCATTAGTATATTTGCCAGAACTATCTCTAATTTGAGCAGTTCCTGTTTTGCCTGCAAATTCAAAAAAATCATATTTAGATTTTACATTCTCTGCCGTGCCGCCTTTTTCCACAACGCCTTTAAGCATATCTCTTAAAAGCCTAGCATTTTCTGTAGAAGAAATAACCTTGCGAACAGAATCCCTTTCCGTTGCAGATGAGTCCATTCCGTATTCTAATATCAATTTTGGATTGTATAAAATTCCGCCATTTGCTATTGAACCAAAGGCTTTTGCAATATCCAAGGAAGTTGCATCTATAGATTGCCCAAATCCCTGCGCAGCTTGGGTTCTAAAATCCCAAACTCTGCTAAAACCTTTGTGGCTAATCCTAAGTGGAAATTCGTAGGCTTCGTTTATGGCAAACTTTTTTACTCCGTAAAAAAAGTTCTCGTAGCCAATTTCTTCAACAACATATTTTCCAAATGCTATATTTGAAGAGTAAACCATAGCCTCTTGCATATTGCAAGATTCCCTAGGGTGGCTGTCTTTTATTATTTTTTCATTTGCATTTTTGCTCACCTGCCATTTTCCCTCTTCCGTATTTATAGTTTTGTTCGGATCCACTCCGCTCTCCAAAGCTATAACCGCCGTTATGGGTTTGAAAATAGAACCTGGTTCAAAGGAATGTAAAACATTTTCGTATTTCTTTTTTTCTGGATTAAAACTAGTTATTGCAAGAATTTGCCCAGTGCGCGGATCCATAACCAAAACAGAGGCTCCTGCCGCACCAAACTTGGGTACATATTCCCTAACCGTATTTTCTACAATCTCTTGAATTCGCAAATCTATGGACAAATACACATCTTTGCCATCAACAGAAGGAGCTAGTTCAATTATGTCTATTGGATTTTTATTGCCTGGTTTATACGTTGAATGTTCAACTGCTTTTTGCGGTGTTAAATCTCTGATTTTTGAGTTCACCACACCATTCAAAATCACAGACAAACCCTCTAAATGTTCATGAAAATAAATCTCTTTCCATTTTTCCGAGCCAGATTTTCCATCAGCAAGCAATTTGTTCCAAAGCACGGTGCCGTTGCGATCTAAAACGCGACCAAAATTTGCCTCTCTATATTCCTGCTTTTGGGTTTTGTCTTCATAGTAAATTTCATCTCTAACAAGTTGAATCTTTGCAAGCCTAGCAACTATGGCAACTGTTATCATAGAGAGCAAAAAACCTATTATCATTAATCTAGTTTTCATTTTGGATACCTCGTTATTTTAGTTGGAACTGCATATACCCCAAGCCCCATCTTTGCCCCAGCAGTGTCTATCCTGCCCCTTGAAGATAAGCTATCTATGCTCTTTTCTATCAAAGACAGATTATGACGCATAACTGAAACCGAATCCAACAAAGACTTTTCTTGAGAAATCAAAAACGTATGTTTGTCGTTTTGCATTTTCATTGGAATAGCCAAAACGAAAAGAAAACAAAAGAGCAAAATTGAGATGAATAACAGTTTCATAGCTACACCCTCTCATAAACCCTTAAAATCGCAGAGCGAGAACGAGAATTTTTTTTCAATTCGTCTGCGCTTGGCGTTTTTTTGCTGATTTTCTTTATTTTTCTATTACTCCCACCACATACGCAAACAGGCAAATTGCTGTTGCACAAGCAATTTTTCTCAAAAACCGAAAGAACGTCTTTAACCGCTCTGGCTTCTTTTGAGTGATAGGTTATTATGCAAAGCCGCCCACCGTTTTTAAGGCAATGCACAGCGGCTTCCACGCTTTTTTTAATCTCTTGAATTTCGCTATTCACCTCCATGCGAATTGCTTGGAACACACGAGCTTTCAAACTGTTCCAGTCTTCTTTTCTATTGCCATAAACTTCTTCAACCACAGTGCTTAAATCTGTCGCTGTAATTTTTTCTTTGTACGAAAGATCCAACAAAATATGTTTTGCAAGCCGAGCAGCATATTCCAAATCTGAATTTTCTCTAAAAGCTTTTGCCAAATTTTCTTCTGAAACTTCTTTCAAATAATCCTGCGCATTTTTGCCACAACTCGCATCCATGCGCATATCAAGCGGTTCGTTGTGAGAAAAAGAAAACCCTCTGCCCGCATCTATCTGATGGGAACTCACTCCCAAATCGTAAAGTACGCCGCCAAGAGTCTCTTGTGCAAGTTCCTGCCTCAAGCTCGAAAACGGTTTGTGATGGCAAATTATTTTTTCGCCAAACTTTGCAAGACCCTGTTTTGCCGCATTTATCGCATCTATGTCCCTGTCAAAACAATGCAGTTTTTGACCCTCGCCCAGAAGCTCGGCAATCTTTTCTGAATGACCCCCACCCCCAAGGGTGCAGTCTGCATAGTCATAGTCATGCCTTATGTGAAGGCTTTCTATACATTCATTTAGAAGCACTGGAGTATGGTAATTCATTAAAGCCACTCCATTCCTTTAAAGTCATCGTCTTTGTTCAAGGCATAAGGAGCGGCATTCTCAACATTGGATATGATAACCACATCGCCAATGCCCAAAAACACCACATCTTTGTCTATGTTAGCCCATTCTTTAAGTTCTTTTGGCAAAAGAAAACGATTTTGCTTGTCGTCTAAAACAACTCGCGCTGTCCGTGATAAAATTTTTACACGCTTAATGTTGTCTGCCTCACTATTTCCAAGTTGTTTTAATTTTAATACCCAATCTTCGTAATCGTGTACCCTGCGCAAATGCAGGCACTTATCCCCTGGCGATATGCAAAATTCTCTTTCATTTGGAACAAGTTTGCGAAAAGAGAGTGGAAATGGAACTCTACCATTTCCATCCAATGCCGCTGTTTCGTTCCCTTGAAAACTCATACTATAAATATAGATTATTTTTTCCACTTTTATACCCATAACAACACTTTTTTACACTTTTTTCCCCATTTTCCAAAATTACTAACAAAGGATTAACAAAAAAGCTAAAAATACTGAACATAAGTTCAGGTAAATTCAAGCATTTTGAGGGTAATGAGTCAATTTGCATTTTCTATCTTCATTCAAGATGAGCAAAGAAGCATTTATAGCAAGGCAACCCATACTGAATAGCAATGGAAAATTAGTCGCATACGAACTTTTATTCCGCAAAAAACAGGGGGACGCCACAAGTTCAATAATAGACGATATGCAGGCAACTGCACAAGTTTTAGATAACGCGATTAACAATATTGGAATAACAAATCTGATTGGCAACCGCAAAGCCTTTGTAAATTGCAGCTACGACCTTTTGTTGAGCGACATATTGTACATTCTTGACCCCAGGATATTTGTTCTGGAAATTTTGGAAGCGGTGCAAATAGACGATAAAATAGTAGAAGCCGTGAAAAACTTCCGCGAAAAGGGCTATAACATTGCCATAGACGATTTTATTCCAAGCATAGAGGAATTCAAGCGCGTTTTGCCAATTCTCCCGTACACAAACATCGTAAAGCTGGAATATCCTCAAATTCCTCTTGGAGATATAGAAAAAACCGTTAAATCTCTTCATCTGAAGGGAATAAAAGTTCTTGCGGAAAAAATTGAAACCGAAGTGGATTTTAATATATGCAGAGCCGCAAACTGCGACTACTATCAAGGCTACTTCTTTGCCAAGCCAGAAAACTTGAGCTCAGACAAAATAGACATAAATTCTTTTGGCGCACTTCAATTGTTGAGATCCGTATATGAGCATTTAGAATTTGAGGAATTGAATTCGCAGTTTAAGCAACAACCAGAACTCTCGGTCAACTTGGTAAAATACCTGAATTCTGCTCATTTTGCCCTGCGCACACAAGTCAAAAGCATTAAGCACGCTATCTCATTGCTGGGTTACGATAACCTAAAACGCTGGCTTTTAATTTTGGCTTACGCAAACAAACAAAACGACATAACCGAGCAATCGCCGCTCTTAAATAATGCAATTCACAGGGGAACATTCTTTGAAGAAGTGACAAAACTGATGAACCTAGACAAAAACGTGGCAGATAAAGCCTATTTAATGGGATTGATAAGCCATTTAGACGGTCTTTACAAGGTTTCAATGCAAACTATTCTTGAACAGTTGCCTTTGGATTCGGAAATTAACGAAGCCCTTTTAAACAAAGAGGGAACCTTGGGTAAATTGCTCGCGCTTACAGAAGCTGTAGAAACAGACGATATAAACAAAGTTCAGCAATTACTAGACAAATTGCTTCTCTCTGTGGAAGATTTGGACTCTGCACTCACAAAAGCTTATGAGGCAAGCAGCAATCCTTAAATGCGCTTTGCATTAAAGCCCAAATTTTGAAACATCTCAAAATCCTGCTCTGTATTTGAGCCTACTGTGGTTAAAAGGTCACCGACCAAAGCAGCGTTAATGCCTGCTTGCAAGGCTTTTTTTTGCAAAGACTCGCTCATATTTATTCTGCCACCAGCAAAACGGATAAAAGCATTTGGAAGCACAAAACGGAACACCGCCATTGTGGTTAAAATTTCTTCATCTGAAAGCGGTTTTGCATTTTCCAAAGCCGAGCCTTTTATGGGGTTTAATATATTTATAGGAACTGATTTAACATTTAATTCACGTAGCTCGCAAGCTAGTTCTATCCTCTGCTCCAAGCTCTCCCCCATCCCTATAATTCCGCCAGAACAAAGTTCCAAACCACATTCCGCAGCTAAACGCAGAGTTGTTTTTTTTTCTTCGCTGGTATGAGTTGTGCAGAGATTTGGGAAAAACGAGCTTGCGCTTTCCAAATTGCACTCATAGCGGCTAACTCCAGCATCACGCAGCATAAGCAATTCTTCTTTTCCTAGCAAACCCATTGAAGCACAAAGTGTTAAACCTGTTTTTTCTTTTATTCGCTTGTACATTTCGCAAAATTTTTCCATATCTTCCCTATTAACTTTGCGTCCGCTTGTGACCATAGAGAATCGTTTTACGCCTTTTATATCGTTTTGAATTGCACAGTCCAAAACCTCGTTTGCATTTTTTATGGGATATGTTTCTATGCCTGTTTTGTGCTTTGCGCTTTGAGCGCACCATTTGCAATCTTCGCTGCACAGCCCAGAGCGAGCATTTATTATGGAACAGGTATCCAAAGCGTTCCCGCAGAATTTTTCCCGAATTTCATTGGCGGCAGCATAGAGCAAGTCTTTATCTGGATATTCAGCAAGCTGTGTGGCCTCTGCATAAGAAACATCGCCTTTTTGTTCCAGCACTCTTTTTAGAATTTCATTCAAGTTCATTTTAACCTCGTTTTAACATAACCGCAAGCAACACCGCTACGTAATGGCAAATTGCCGCACTCAGCACAAACAAATGCCATATAGCATGGTGATGGTAAATTTTTTTATTCAAATAAAAAATAGAACCAAGTGTATAAAGCCCACCGCCAATCATAAGCATAACCAGCACGGGTGTTGGCAACACCACAAAAAATCTGTTGCCGCCCACAAGCAAAAGCCAGCCCATAGCCACATAGACTAAGGTGCTTGCAAATCTAAAACGCCCTGTGAAAAAAATCTTGAAAATTATTCCGAGCAACACAAGCGACCATTGTACTGAAAGCAATGTTATGCCAAAAGAATCCAGCATATAAATGAGCAAAAAGGGTGTATAGGTGCCGGCTATTAAAAAAAATATTGAAACGTGGTCTAAGGTGCGGAGTATTTTTTTTGCTTCTGCATTTTGGGTGCTGTGGTAAATGGTGCTGAATGTGAAAAGCATAAGAAAACAAAAAGCATAAATAGTTGCCCCCACAATACCCGATACATTGCCAGTTTTTGCCCCTACAGCAGAAAGCACCGGAATGCTCGCAACGCCAAACAATATTCCCATTCCATGAGTGAGAGCATTTGCCATATCTCGGTGAAGTTCTTTAAGGGTTTCCATCCTAATTTTAAATATACAAAATCTGGCGAAATAATCTTGGCAAATTTTGGGCGTAATCATACGCCCCTACGGATTTATACGCATATATAAACATCGTTTCACATTTAAGGGCAACCACGAGGGTTGCCACTACAAATCTGTATCATTGGGTTGTTTTGCGTGTCGGGTTGTTGTGCCACGTTTGCGGAATTTTCGTAGGGGCGTTTTGCAAACGCCCTAAATTTGAAATGATTTGCATTTATATTTGCAATATGTGGCAGAATAATTTTCTAAACTTACATTTATGTCTCAAAATAAAATGGCGAAATAGATTTGGTGGCGAATTTTGCTATATTCCAACTATGTCAAGGAAAACAGCACAGTTGTTTGATTTAATGTTTAAGAGCATAATAAAGGATGCGAGTTCCTCCGCAGTGGTGCATTTGATAAACGGCATTTACAAAAAGAATTATCCTTTGGATACACGTGTTACTATTGAACCCAACGAACTTATCAAAGAACACCCTAAGTCTGGGAAAATGGAGAAAATCATCTCCGACATAATAATAACCCTGCATAGCGAAAACAAAAAAGATACTTTCTTATTGGAAGCACAGATAAGTGACGATTTGGAAATGATACTTAGAATTTTCAATTACAGCACTTTAATTGCATTAGACAAAAGGACTGTTTCGGCTGAAGGCTCTTGTATGAAAATAGAGATGCCCTCTCCTGTGGTGATTTATTGGGAAGCGAGCAATACCAAAGACATAGTTTCTGTTGAGATAAAGTTTCCAAATAAAAAGAGCGTTGTTTATGAGATACCAACGTTCAAGGTTTTACAGCATTCAGTTGCCGAGTTAGAGAATATGGCTTTGCTGCTGCCATTTTACATTTTGAAAATCCGCAAGGAGTTGGAGAGAAAAGGTATTGATACAGCCAAGAGAAAGGCATTGTCTAAGAGGTTAGAGGGTTATGTAATTGAGATAGGCAAAGTTTTCAAAAGGCTTGTGAAAAATAACTATATTACGGCTAAGGATGCAGCTATGCTATTACGCAGGTTGTTGAATATGAATTTGGAACTCTACGGTGAGTACCCTGAGTTTGTGGAGGTAGATATGACATTGAAGCAGTTGGTAGATACAGGTATAGACGAGGCTATTGACAAGGCTGTAAATAAGGCTGTGACAAAAGCGGAAGCCAAAGCGGAAGCAAAATTAGCGAAAGCTGAAAGTCGTAGCCAAAAGAAATTTGCCAAAGCTATGAAAGCTGGGGGTGAGGCTATGGATAAGATTATGCGTTATACTGGGCTTTCACGCCGCGAGATTATGGCGTTGTAGGTTATATGATTAAATGCCGCCCACGTTTTACGTTCGCTATGGACGGTGCTAGAATCAAGCCACATTTACCCTATACTTCGCCAACAAATCCTGAATAGACATGCTTTGCACAGACGATTTCGCTTTGCCTATAAAATTCGCAAACCAATCATGAACAGACTCACCTTTTTTTATAAGAGAGTTAGTTGCATCCAGGTGTAAAAGTTCGTACGGATTAAGTTTTGTCTGACCATGAGCTTCTAGAGTTGCTACGCTAGGAGTAGATTGAACCTGTAATTGAGGATGTAATTGAGCACTAATAGCTGCCATTTTTTTCATATTCTCTACCCAAAAATTCAATGTATTCTCATCACGCATTTCATTCTCATGTGCATCTTCATTTATAGCATCCATAAACGCTTTTGCTTTATCAGGGTCATTAAAGTAGTTTTGTGCTATATATTCCGCCAGTTTTTTGCCAGCTTCCCTGCTCTTAGCAGTCAATTCTAAATCTTTAAAGGTAGTATAGCCGCAAGTGTCGCTATAACTAACATTAAGGAGACGCTCGGAAGGGCTAGCGTTAACCATAAATATTGACTGCTTTATCAAGCTAGCCGCATAATCACTGTCTTTTAAATCATTGGCAGACACTATAGTACTGTCAAAACGAAATAAAGCTTGAGGCTGCGATGCCCTATATTCATCATCTATTATACAGAGTGCCTTAGAAATATCAAGAGACGTGCCGATTTTAAAAGGTGCTTCTCTCATATTTTCCCGCGAAATGCGTGTATTCTCATCAGAAAGTTTTTTCCCTTCTTCGCTTATTTCAACGGAGTCTTTCTTGGCTTGCTCGCTTGCATCGGGCTTGTCTGGTGCATTGGAGGAGTGGTGGCGACCGAATGCAATTTCGGAAGAGTGCCTATGCTCTACTGCGTTTGAAATATTCATTATAAATCCTTATATTTAAATGGTTACACAATGCTTATCGGCATAAATATAGAAATACTTTAATACTTTTTTGCCATTGCATACGCCCCTACGCATTTACAATACAAACCTCCACCTCAAACCCCTCCACACTAACACGCACCCACTCCCCACCAGTTGGCTGAGCGGAGCCGAAGCCAATCTCCACCCCCTGCACCTCCTCCAAGATATACGCCTTGTGCTTCTCCACCGCTGCCTGCAAATCACCGCCCAGCCCCCTCAGCGAAATCCTTATCCTGTCCGTAATCTGCAAATCCATTTCCTTCCTGCGGTTCTGTATGCGATTTACCAGCTCTCTCGCTATGCAGCTTTGCCGCAGCTCTGGCGTTATTTTCAAGTCCAAAGCGATGGTGTAGTTTTCGTCTGCTTCAACTGCCAAGCCTTCGGCTACCTCGCGGACTAGCATTAGGCAGGAGTAGTCTATTTGGAGACCATTTGCATTTAGCGGAGTGCCGCTTTGGATTTGCTTGATTTGCTCGGCGGTTAAGGCTGCAATGGCGGTGGATAGGGTTTTCATATTTTTGGCGTAGTCCGCTCCTTTGGCTTTTATGCCTGCGAAGTTGGGCTTGGCGGAGATTTTGGCTAGCTCGCTGTCGTCGTTTGCGAAGTGTAGCTGTTCCACGTTCAGTTCTTCAAGGATTAAGTCTTGCATTGTCTCGGCTACTTGCTTTGCTTCCTCGTTGTGGGGAACTAGGGTTAATGTTTTGAGCGGCTGGCGGTTTTTGATTTCGTTTGCGCTGCGTATTGCTCTGCCTTTTTCTATGGCGCTTCTAACCAAGGACATTCGGCGGACTAGTTTTTCGTTTGCGTATTCCGCGTTGTGTTCGGGGTAGGAGGTGAGATGAACGGAGACAGGGGCGTTTGGGTTGGCTTCCCTAACGAGTATCTGGTAGATTTCCTCTGCGAGGAATGGCAGGAATGGGGCTAGGATTTTGCTGAAATCCACCAATGCTTTGTATAGTGTTGCGTAGGCGTTGTTTTTGTCACTGTCGTTGTCGCTTTTCCAGAAGCGGCGGCGGCTTCGGCGGACATACCAGTTTGTGAGGTCGTCTATGAATGAGAGGATTACGGGGACTACGGCGTATAATCTGTACGCTGCCATTTCGGTTTCCACTTTTTTGCTCAGGTCTTGGAGAACGGCGATTATCCATAGGTCTAGTTCGTTGTCGCTTTTCCATTCGTCTGCGGGCTGCCATTTGAGCTGCCCTTTTGAGGAGTCCGCGTTGTGGTTGGAGATGAAGAAGCCGAGCGCATTCCATAGTGGGAGCATTACGCTTTTCACTATCTGCTTAACGCCCTCCTCGCTGAACCGCAGTTCCTCGGCTTTGAGGGCGGCGGAGTTTATGAGGAACAGGCGGACTGCGTCTGCTCCTGTGCGGTCTATGAGTTCGGTGGGGT